>Ga0206824_10101_pt1 | contig 29688 bp, 23 predicted proteins | sample Alteio_BWOrgCont_82_FD_152874 | JGI IMG/M metagenome (GOLD analysis project Ga0206824, IMG submission 152874) | Enriched cells from forest soil in Barre Woods Harvard Forest LTER site, Petersham, Massachusetts, United States -... | ecosystem: Environmental > Terrestrial > Soil > Temperate forest >...
AAAGCCGTGAGGCTGTAGCCACGATTGATCAGATCTCATTTTTTTCGTCCCCAAAGAACGACACGACACGTGCATTCGGAACGTGCTCTCGGACGACTTCGCGCGCGAGGCTGAACCAGCGCGGAGCCCGATCGAGAATCGCGCTATCGGCGGTGGCGACGATCTCCGGTGAAATGGCGAGCACCCGATCCGGGTCGGGGACGACTTCCACGCGCCAGGTCCAGTTTTCCGAGGCGGCGATCTCGAGGAGGAGTTGCTTGAGCCGGCCGCTGTTGGAAACCGGTGCGTCCAGATACCACACGGCGTCGCCGACGCCGAGGCGTGTGAGGGTCCGGCCGATCAGGCCAATGGCGCGGGGAGTTTCGGCCACCTTTTTGAAATTGCCGTGCATACTGGCCATGTCTCGAAAGGAGCCATCGCGCCCCACGAGGATTACGCCGTCGGCCAGCGCGGCTTCGACGGTGGTGAGCACGTTGTAGCCGTCGATCTTAAGGAGAGCGCCGACGAGGTCGGGCGCGGCTACTTGCCGGCTGCGTCGTTGCTGGAGCTGTTCGTCCGAGCAAGCACAGCGGCGCACAGCGATGCGCTGGCGCTCGATGAGCGCATAACGATCGCCCACGAGCATCCCGGCCGATTTTTCGGCATAGCCGCGCGAGAGCAGCCAGCAAAGATCGGTGCAGGCCTGGCGTAGTTGAGGCCAGGCGTCCGGGAGGAAAGCATCGGCATCCTTGGGGCTGGCTCCGCGATGTTGGCGCTGGTCAGGCATGGAGAACAGTAATCCGTTCCTGAGGCGAAGCTGCGTGAGTATCTTCTTTGGGCGAATATTCGTCGAGCAACTCGACCCGGCCGGCGGCGCCGTCCACGCGCACGTGCTGGCCGTTTTGCAAACGGGTGAGTGACTCCTTCACGGACATTACTGCGGGAATTCGCATCTCGCGTGCGGTGACTGCGCCGTGCGAAAGTGGGCCGCCGCTTTCCGTGACCACCGCCGCTGCGCTGTAAAACAACGGTGTCCAGGTGGGATTCGTCGTGCGTGCCACCAGCACCGCTCCCTTGGGGAAGCGGGCAAAATCATCCGGCGTCAGGACGAGGAACACTGGCCCTTCCGCCACGCCGGGGCTCCCGGCCAATCCGGACAGCATCCGTTCTGGTTCGTCGGGCACCGTGGCGGCGGCCGGTGCGCCGAGAACCCATTCCGGCGTGCGCGCCTGATCGGCCAGATAGGCTGCCTTCTGCCGGCGCACTTGCGCCGCGAATTGATTTCGCGCGTCCGGTGAATCGGTGGTGAGCGCGCTCTCGATTTGCTCCTGGTGGGCGAAGAAAATATCCATGGGTTCCGAGAGCATGTTGCGTTGCACCAGGCGTTCTCCCAAGGCTCGCAAACCTCCACGCAGAACAGGTGTTAGCCGAGTCGTCTGATAGTGCTCCAGATCGTCGAGGCTCGTATAGGTGCGGGCCAGTCGGAGCAACTCGTGGAAGAAAAAATGCAGGTCCACCGGGAGCTTCGCGAACAACGTCACCTCGGCTTGTTGCGCACGGATCTTTAACTCGCGCTCCTTCTCCTTCGGCAAGTAGTCCATCGGCGTCTGCAGAATGAGGCGGAGATTATCGAGCACGATCCAGGGCGCCTCGCTCCAGGTCGGCGCATAGGCGTCGAAATCCGCCTCGCGATGCCCGTGGTCGCGGAGAAAGCGCTGAAACTGGGCGTTGAACTCGGGGAACCTGGTCAGCGCTCCGCGGGCAATCAATTCGCGCGAAGCCGAACCGCGGATCAATCCCACCAACCCCTCATTTTGCCGGGCGAGCAGCGCCAGCTCGAACAATTCCTTGTTGATCTGCCCGGTCTTGGTCTCGCACCAGGCGGTCAGATGATCGAAGAGCACATCGGCATCCGTCGGTCCGATGACGAGCTTCAGCAGCCCATGCAAAACCCGGTAGATCATCCCGTGCGCAATCGAGATGGCGATGTTCGGTAGAAAATATTGCGCCCCGTGCTCGTTGACCGCGAGGACGTGCCGCCAGATTTCCGGCGGCGTCTTGTCTTCCAGCGCTTCGGCCTGAAATCGGCCCAGTGTGACGAGGTAATGATCCAGGTCGCGCATCCACGCGACCGGCAGATCCTGCACCCAGCCGAATTGCTGGCGCAACTGCGGGATGGCTGCGCGCAACTCGTCCTGCGAATGCACGACAAACGGCGCGCGGCGGGCGTAAAGCTCGACGGCATTCTGGTTGCCATAGATATAGTGGTCGAACTTCGCAAACCACTTGCCGAAAAAAGCGGGAAAACCGAGCAGGCCGAACGAGTGATTGAGCGAGCGATGAAAGCCGGACTCCACAAAATCCCAAGTCAGCGGGGTGATGACGTTGGGGAAGCGTTCGGCGGATTCGTCGCGGGTCCAACGCGGTGGAATGGTGGTGATGGGGCGCGACTGGAGCAGCCAGAGGTGGCCGTCCGCAAACGCCCATTCGATGTCCTGTGGAAAGGCATAGCTCGCCTCCACCCGAGTCAGCAGGTCCACCAAAGCCGCCAACTGGCCGTCGTTGAGGCTGGGTTTTTCCGCATCTGCAAGGGCCAGGTGAACTTCGCAAGTACCCGATGCGGCGCCGATCACGTGGCGGGATTTGTTTCCGATATTCGCGGAGCGCACGGCACGCGTGGGTTTGTCGAGGATCCACTGGTCCACCTCGCCGTCGCCGCTGACCACGGATTCCCCCAAGCCGAAGTTGGCGTTGATCACCATCTCCCCGAGTTGACCGTTCATCGGATTGATACTGAAGCCGACACCGGCCGTCTCGCTTGGGACCATCTGCTGCACGACGACCGCCATCGAGGCCTGGGCGTGGTCGAAACCTTGCTGGCGCCGATAGGCAATCGCCCGATCCGCCCAGAGCGACACGTAGCATCCGCGAACACGTCGAAGTACATCCTCCGCGCTCACCACGTTCAAGAAAGTTTCGTGCTGGCCGGCAAACGCCGCGCCGGCGAGGTCTTCCATCGTAGAGGAAGAACGCACGGAAAAGGCGGTCTTTTCCGGGAATTGGGCGAGCTGCTTGGAGATCTCTTTCACGGCTGAGGGCGGTAACGGGAGACACAAGATTTCTTCCTGCAGCGCCACACTCGCCGTGCGCAACGCCGCGGCGTCATTCAAGGGGAGGTCGGCGACGCGACCCAGAAATGAGTCCGCTCCCGCGATGAAATCTCGATAGACGTGTGCGCTCACGATAAAACCACGCGGGACGGGAAAACCGCGCTGGGTGAGGAGGGAGAGGTTGGCCCCTTTGCCGCCGCTCAGTTCGAGCCGAACGGCGAGGGGATCAGCGAAGAGCAAGGTGTGGGGCATGGTCTGAAATGGAAGGTTCACGGAAAGCAGGTTCTCGCGAGGTCTCGCCGGCACTGGCGTCCCAACGCTTCGTGAGCCAGAGCGCAAAAGCCGCGAGGGCAAAGCCCGCCAGCACATCCACGAAGTAATGGTAGCGCAGATAAATCGTCGCCAGCCACAGGCCGACGCAGGGCACGGCGTAGAGTCGAAAACGCCAGGGCGCGTGGCGGCGATCGAAGAAGAGCAGATAGCACGAGACCGCGCAGTGCAGACTGGGAAAAACGTCCACGCCGTTGCTGCCATGGGTGACGATGTAATCGTTCAGCCGGGTGAACACCCAGCCCGTGAGTGGCACGTTGAATTGATCCGCCATCGCCAGGTACGGCCCGGCGGCAGGCGCGATGGAGTAGCCGAGAAATCCTACCGCGTAGATCGTGAACAGGCCGACGCAGAGCCGGCGAAAACTCGGCAATCCGCGCCAGGTGTAAAACACCCAACTGATCAATAAGTAGGGGAAGAAAAGGAGATAGCAGAAACTGAGGGTTTCGGTGAGCCAGGGTGTGATGAGAGTCTGCGCGCGCAGGCTCGGGGTCACTCCGACCAGCATGACATCGATGTGCTGTAACAGCGTGTCCTGGCGGTGCGGTACCAACTTCAGTGCCGTGGAACCCATCGTCATGAAGACCACATTGACGAGCACGGGGTAGAACCATAAACGCGTGAACCAACGCGGCCGTGTCTCCCGCGCTTCGCCCCAAACAATGAGAGCGGCGTTGACCCCTAATAAGGCAAGATACAGCAATGCATCCGGGTCCAGAGGCCCAACGGTGGCGACGAGCCGCAACCAGGTTATGAGCAGGAACGCGCCGAAAAACCATTCGTGCGGGAGGAGCCGGGCTGGGCGAAACCAGTTCATGAGTGGGCAAACGATCGCCGGACCGATTGGCGAAACTCCTGCACGCGCGGAGCAACGTCCCGATGGGCGAGTCCATTCCAAACGGCGACACCGAGTCTCTTCGTGCGGGAAAGGAGTTTCAGGGCCGCGACGGTGAGAAGGATGTAACCCAGCACCCACGCCCAGCCGGCAAAGAACGCGAGCAGGAGATTGACGATCCCGAACCAAACAACAAACACCGGCAGCCCAACGAGGATCCGCCAGAGGGCGATGACGTTCTGGTCGTCGGCACATTTGCGTGCGGCCAGCCAGCCGAGAAACAACGGCGGTGCATTGACCAGCGCGCCGGCCAGAACGATCGGGCCGAGCGCCAGCAGCGCCACCAGGTGGAGGGTCCACGTACCGACCGGATATAGGGGCACGCCTTGATGCAGCAGCACGCGCCGCGTGGCAAGTTGCGGGGTCAGCTCCCGCCACTGGAAGGACAGAGGCTCAGGCACGCCAGCTTCCAGCGACTTCAATGCCGGGAAATAACTGCGGCGCGTCCAAAGGGCCGCGGCGCAGGCGATTCGCTGGGCATTTTCCTGCGCCTCGGCGGAGGAGAAATTCGTGCCGACGGATTCCAATGCGACGGTCATGCGCCGCTTCATTTCCTTGAGTCGGCTCAAATGGGAATCATCCGGCGGGAACACCGTGGTGATCGGCGGGCCAATGACGACCTCGACCTTGCTCCGGAAGGCCCAGGCGCGCTGGTAATGGATGCCCAGCGGGACGATGCGGAGCGGGATGCCACTGGCCAGAGCATCCAGCGCCAGGCGCGCCGCACCGCTTTTGAAGGGCAAATGGCGCGGGCCGAGCGAACTGGTGCCTTCGGGAAAAACGAACAACTCGCCGCCGCCGCTGAGCCGTTGAAGGCACTCGCCCAGCGCCTCTTCGTTTTGGCCGCGATCCTCTTCATCGCCTTTCCGGGCGACGGCGATGCCGTGAAAGAAGAGCCGCGCGAAAAAGCTGCGTCGCAATTGGGTCGAGATCAGAAAAATAGCGCGCGGCAGGACTTGTTGATAGACGAACCCATCCACCGCGCCATTGCGGTGCAATCCCACATAAAGGGTGGGGCCACTTACTGGACGATGCTCCGGATGGAGCACGGTGATTCGCTCGAAATAAACTCTCGCGCACAGCCAGTGAAGACAGGCGTACCAGAGGCGTTTCATGCGCCTAGCGCAGGAGCGAAGGGCGTCGAGGGTGGCCCATGGCAGATCCGTCAGCGGCGAAAGCTTTTCGGGCGGTGCGGTTGCGGTATCGGAAATACCGATCTGTTTCATAAGGTCCGACTATGCCGGCGGTAGGGAGACGAGCGTTAATTGATAAACTTTGAGCGAGTATTGAGTCGCTCAATGGTCGCATTCACTGGTGACGCCGTTCGCTGGCCACGGCGCGATGGTGATAAATGATGACTTTTTTGGGGAATTTTCGGGAGTTACTCTGGAGGAAATAGGGTTTGTTGACTTTGAAGAGGAATGGTTCGGGCCAGACGGGCGGAAGTAGACGGGTAACTCGCGGGAGGGATAGGTTCGTGAGGCGGCGGCGCCGCAAACATCCAACATCCAACATCTCCCTCGCCAAGCTCGGGACGGCTGCGCCGCAATTGCCCCCGTTGCGCCATGGGCGTCTCGCATAGCCTCGGCTTCCAACATCCAATGGCACCTCGGCGAACGGCGGACCTTAAGATCGGAAATCTTCCCATCGTGCGAAGAGTTTGACCGATAGTTGCACGAAGATAGGCGAGGGCGAGCCGAGCGGATGATGGGTCGGAATAGGGTGGCCGGGTGTTGCATACGACGCGTGTTGGGAGCGGAGGCGTGAATGTCAAGATGGAAAGCCTGGACTGTAGGCGAATCGGTCTTTGGGGTGAGCCCGACGCGCCGCCGAGCGTGCCAGGATCAGCCCGTTGGGAATCCGCTCGCCGTGCGGGATGGAGATCAAGGAACGAGCCGGCCAGCGTTGCGCTCGCGGCGGAGAAGTTCGCCGGGCTTCATTACGGCCAATCCGTAAAAGCCGGCGGACATCACGCCGCCGAAGTCGGCCCGATCCAGTGTTAGAAGGATATCTGCTACGGCCGCGGCGGTGAAAAGCACGGGCTTGTCCTTGGAGGCGGGAAAGATCACCGCCCAGGGGTGGGTCAATTCATCGGGCACGACGGTGAGCAACGGGCGCAACTTTTGCCACTCTGCGCGGGCTGCGGCACTCAGGCGTTGGCGCAAGTTTTTCTCGACTTCGCGAACGACATAACTGCCGGTGACCAACTTCCAGCCTTGCGCCGGAGCAAACTGGAAGATCGCGTTTGACGCTCCTTGCGAACGTCCGCACGCCGCGAGGACGACGCTGGAATCGAGGAAGAGGGTCACTCGCCGGCACGAAATTTCCGCATGTCTTCCTCGTCCTCATCCATCCAGGCCTGAAGCTGTTCCTGGCTGAAAAGTCGCGGTTCGGGCAGCGGCGCACCTTCCGCGCGCAGTTTTCCGGCCACGAAAAGCAGCAACTTGGCCTTTTCGCTGGCCGGGAGTGCTTCGATGGCAGATTCGATTTCAGCAAGGGTGCTCATAGACACAGTGTGCCAGCTTCGGTGGTGGCTGGCAAGGTGCCCGCTTCGGGCAACGTGGCGGTGAGCGTGCCCACGCCGTGGTCGAGCGGAATGGTCCCGTTGGCGATCGGGGAAAAACCGCCTCTCTTCACGACATAGGAAAGGGAAGACACGGCGTCGGTGCCCCCGCCCGCGGCGGGGTTCGTATTTACCTTCACCTGCCAGTGGATCGTTTCGCCTTCGCGGTAGATACCGTTGGGATGATCTGGCGTGACCATGATCGGCGCATCCGCCGCGAGGCACGAGATGGCAGCTGCGACGCAGGAGGAGAGGAGGAGAAGGGGCTTGAAGGGGTGGTTCATGGGGTAAGAGGCGGGCAGCGTGGACCGTGGCGGTGAGTTTTTTGGAGATCGGATTTCAGTGCGCGGCAAATTTCGTCATCCCTCCCTCGATGGGAATATCCAAGCATGATCCCGACTCTGGAGCAAAACGGCGGTTGACGATTCCCGCGGCGCTCGCGCCGTCGTCGTCGTGTGATTCTTTTGAAGCAGTTTAGGACGAGGACGAGGACAAAATCGTCTGTCGGAATGAGCGTCACGGCCCCATTTGCGAAACGGCGATTGTGATTGCGACTTGGCGCAGTTCAATATTTTGAATAGAAGATCCCTCTCTTGCTTCGCTTCCCCCAAGGTTCATATGCCTGAGTTCCCCCATTACTATCTCACTTTGCCTTCCGGTGCGCTGACACAGGGCGACATATGGCTGGATCTTCCGAGTCCGATGCTACTACCGGTGAGCAAGGTTGCAATCGTAATAACGCCGAGGTGCGACTTTGCTCACGAAAAGACGCCCTCTGTGAACTACATTCCGGCAATCGGATTCGACGATTACATCGAAGGTGCCCTGCCCATGCTCTTAGAACGAGAAATAGCTCGCCTTGATACACAATTGCGCGACCTTGAAATCCCACTGCCAGTTTACGAAATGTTGGAATTAGGAGCCTCAACTGAATCGATCGTTGAAGAACTCGGTCGTGAGGCCGAGGCGGCGACGCTAACGAAACGGAATGCCGCAGACATTCAACGATTCAAGGAAAACTTTCAGAAGATTACTGACCTTCGCAAGGTAATCGACTCGAAGATTCAAGATCCAACTATTCTAGGTAGCCTAATCCCAGCGCGGGAACTGAGAAAATTTCGCGAGCAACTCCTGAAGAATCAGATTAATGATGCGCATATGTTACCTCCGTGCATTGGCATTTCTTCTCAACCGCTAATCTTCCTTTTGCGGCACGTAACGTCTTGCGATATTCGGTGCGTCCAGTTGGCTCATTCCTGTCTGTCCGTTGAACAGTGGGAAAGCCGAAGAAATCAAAACCTGTCACATCTCACGCCACTAACGGCCTTCAAAAGTATGCCCGAGAGGGTAGCTCGATTGAAAGGGCCGTTTTTAGAGCAACTAGTATCGCGTTTTGTTGCGCTTTTCAGCCGCGTGGGGGTCCCCGATTTGACGAATTCTGAGTTCACAAGCCTGATAGGTGATGACCAAATATGAATTGGCTGCTATTGCCCGAATCTTCAATTAAGATTATTGCCAACTCCGCTACCGCGCGGCAAGCTGTTGCGACACTTGTGTGCGCCCCAGGTGATGTGCCCGAAGAATTTAGTATCTCACGGGCTGACGGGTTTGTTTTGGGACGCGTGCTCGCGTTGGAGAATGGCGTAGGTTTGCTGGGCTTCTGGATGGCTGAGGAGCCGGCCCGAATTTTGATCGCAGGAACGCGGTTAGTGGCGGTATGGTGTAGCAGTGCTGCGTCGACTATCGCGTCTTTGGACCCGTCGGACGCAACGTCCGTCCTGGACCGCATCTCGGCGTTGGCGGTGCGTTGGTGGGATAAGCAGGCGTTTCCGGAGCATTGGCATCCTAAATCGATTAGAGGGTGGCAAAGTGTGTTCGCGGCGCCTCAAGGAACGCTCAAGGACGTCCGATTTGCTTACGCCACGAGCATGATCGGTTCAATGAACGAAGCCGCAGGGATCAGTAAGACTAATCCTGGCACAGCGGAAAGTACACCAGTGCTACGGATCGGAAATCTTTGGCATGCGTATAAGCAGGAACGGGCGTTGCAGATTCCCGATCTTCCCAAATTTACGCTGCCTTCCGAACTAATAGCGCCAAAAGAAGCCGTCGACATTTCAAAAGCGGGCGAAGATGAAACCGGAAATGCGGAAGGTGATCTGCGCATTTCGGGTAGGGGCGAGGGCCACCACTTGTTCTCCCATTCGTACGATCAATGGGTGGGCAGCAATGGCCCACTAACAAACGAGCAACGGAGGGTGATTCAGCGTGAGAATGATAAGCCTCTGCGCATACACGGACCCGCGGGATCGGGCAAAACGTTAGTTCTCATTTTAAAGACACTCAAGCTTCTTCGCGACGCTCAAGAGCGCGGCAAGCTATGTCACATACTATTTGTTGTTACGAGTAATGCGGTTGCTACGACTGTAAAAGCGGCTTTCGAGGCAATTGACGACCGCGCTTTCCTTGCGTCTTCGAAGAAGGATATTCAGTTTCTCGAGGTCGATACACTCCACGCTTGGTGTATACGAGAGCTAGGACACATCGATCCAAGTAGGGATGTCCTTGAACGCGATCCTCGGGGAAGTAAGATAAAGCAAGCGGAGATTTTGTCTGAAGCGTTCGAGAAAACTGTTACGGAACGTCTGGCGAAAGTTAAGACAATTCTATCGCCAGACTTCGTTGCGCTAATCGAGAAACACCCTAAGACGCTTTTGGAGGAACTGCAGCGAGAGATTTCGATTCGGATTAAGGGTCGAGGATACAAAACTCGTGATCGAGACAAGTATGTCAAAAGTCCGGCGAAGACGTTTTTGGGGTCTGATGCTAACATTTGGGACAAAAATTTCATCTTTCACCTATTTGATAAGTATGAAGAGAAGTTCAAAGAAGAAGGTTTGCTCGACACTGATGATGTCGTGATCTCGATGGCTTCGAGTCTTAGCACAGCTGTATGGGATAGAAAGCGCTCTCAGTTAGGGTTTGATTATGTGATGGTAGACGAGGCTCACTTATTCAACGAAAATGAGAGACGAGTGTTGCCGCTGCTAACACGAGGAGAATCCGAATACCCACGATTAGTGATGACTTTTGACGAAGCCCAAAGTATCGGTGGATCGCGAGGATTGGATCTTGATAGTGTGGGTATCATCGGAAGTGAACGGAAGAATCTGCATTCTATCTACCGGTGCTCACCGGATATATTTGCGTTAGCTCGGGATTTGGTTGAAAGAAGCCCGTTGGCTTTTACCGAGTTTCTTACGGATAAGAATGTCTCGCGTATGGTAGACAAGGAATTGGCACGCTGTCGGAGGCCTACGGTGGTTTACACTCCTGACTTGGCGTCTGCTGCTGCTAAAGTTGCTACGAAATTGAAAGCGGAAGGTTTCTGGAGGGTGGCGGTGATTATATTCGATAGGCAGGCGTACGATCCGGTTTTGCTGTTAATGCGCGCGCTTTCTAACGAGGTGTTCGAGATCGAACAGAGAGGTGAGAAGCTCGGGGCGGTTCCGAAGCCGGGATTATACATAATGTCACCTGAGGCTTGTGGTGGATTGGAGTTTGACGCAGCCGTGTTGGTGGGTGTTGACGAAGGGTGCGTGCCTCCGCTTCGGGACGATGTAGTCAGTCCGGAAGCTTATCAGTCAGTATTGGAGGAGGCCTTTATGGAGGTGTATACCGCTGTCACGCGAGCGAAATTCACGACGGTGTTCATTTGCGATGAGAATAGAAAGTTAAGCCCGGTCTTGGAACCAGCACGACGATCGAACTTAATTGTCGAGTCATAATCTTCACAAAACCGTGTTGACCGTGTTGGAAGCAAAATCGCTGCCTGTTTCCTAGCAATGCTTTGTATTTGGATTGGTTTGAGGTGAGAATTGCCGCCCTACAAGGAGCCGTATGACTGCTTCTTGGTCTTCGAATCGCCGGGCCGATATTCTTGGGCGGCGGCGGAGGCTTGCTCGAGGCCGACCCTATCTTCGCCCGGTTTGAGGGCGTCGAACGCGGCGGCTTCCCGCTTGGCGACGTTCGGATCGGCTATGCCCGGTCGGCGGCCTCTTCCACAGTGGCGATGTCGATCTTGATCATCTTCACCATCGCCTCCATGGCGCGGCGGGCGCGGTTCGGGTCGGGGTCTTTGATCAACTCCATGAGCCGGGTCGGCGTGACCTGCCAAAAGACGCCATAGCGATCTTTTAACCAGCCGCAGGCAATCTCGGAACCGCCATTGGCGGTGAGCGCCGCCCAGAGCCGGTCGGTTTCGGCTTGATCCGCGCAGGCGATCGAGAACGAGACCGCCTCGGTGAAGGTGAACCCTGGGGTATTGAGCGCGATGTAGGAGTTGCCGGCGAGGGTGAACTCGACGAGGAGGACGGTGCCGGTGGGGCCGCCTTGGGTGTCCATCGGCGAGTGCAAAACGTGATCGATGTGTGAGTCCGGCAGGAGCGAGACGTAGAAGCGGGCGGCTTCTTCGGCCTGGCCGTCAAAGGAGAGGAAGGGGGTGACTTTTTGCATGGGGATTCTTCGGGGTTGTTGGTTTGGGAAAAGCGGGTGAGTCGCCTGGCGTCTTATCCCAGAATCGGGAATGAGGGGTCCACGAAATACATGAGGCGGCTTCGCCGCAAACATCCAACACCGAACATCTCCCTCGCCAAGCTCGGGACGGCTGCGCCGCAATTGCCCCCGTTGCGCCATGGGCGTCTCGCATAGCCTCGGCTTCCAACACCCAATGGCGCAAGCGCGAGTCGAGGGACGGTCCCGCGGCGATGCCTAATCCGTGTTCATACAAATCTTCTCAGCAAAAGAAGAAGTGGAGCAATAGTGACACGAAAGGACACGAAAAGTGGAACTCGGCCAGTGGCGCGGCCTTCACCGAAAAGGTGACTGACCGGTTGAGCGTCGGTTAAAGCGGATTCCAGACTTTGGCGAAGCCGAAGCCTTCGAAATCTTTGACGTTCACGGTGGCAAATTCGGTGACGCCTTGTTGAAGGAGGCAAAGAGCGGCGCGCCAGTCACAGGCTCGGCGGTGGGCGAATTGATCGCTCCGAAGGCGAGGCCATAGGGCGTCGTGGAAAACGCGGCTCTCGGGCGGGAAACCCAGGACCTGCCACTTCGGGTGGGAGCGGAAGGTTTCACAGATTTCCGCCGCACCGGAAGCGGAAAGCGGGCGAGCGAGAACCGCAGGGTTCCGCAAGAGAACGTAAAGTTCGAGGAGGATGAATTCGGAGATGGCAACGTCGTCGCGGTCTTGCAGCAAGTGGACAAACGAGGCGGCAGCGGTGTGATGCGGATTGCCGGAATCGATGGCGGGTAGCAGAATGTTGGTGTCGATGGAGATCACGGTAGGCTGCGCGTGGCTTCCTCTTCGGCGGCGATGTCGTGCAGACGATCCAAGGGCACTTTCAGGCCACCGCCATCGATGCACGGTAGTTTCCATTCACGACCGGATGTTGGCTCGACAGGGTAGCGCGATATAAATAGTTCGATCCCGCGCCGAGCGATTTCAGCGAGGGAAAGCTCGCGTTCTTCGGCGAAGGCTTTGGCCCGCCGGTAGAGGTCGTCGGGGAGCTGGATTTGGGTGCGCGTCATGATGTCGAAATTACATCACTCATTGCCGGGGTCAATTTTACATCAATCGTGAATTCGCCGCGCCAACACGGGACAGGGATTTTGCCATCGGCGAATACGCGGGATTTTGGATCTTCCGGCCCCCCGCCGCGAAACGGAGTTTCCTCGCGGAAGGTGCGTTACGAAAGCCTCACTTTCGTAACGAGAGGGTTGGAGGTAACGAGGAGGTTGGAGGAATGCGGACAGGAATGTCCGCGCTCCGTTACCGGGACGCTCCCGCAAAACAAAAGCGCTGCCGGTTTCCCGGCAGCGCTTTGTGGATTGATTGGAAGGCGGCGACGATCGCCGCCCTACAAGGTTGGAGGTAGGCTACTTCTTCGGCTTCGAATCGCCGGGCCGATATTCTTCGGCGGCGGCGGCGGCGAAGGCCTGCTCGAGGCCGACCATGTCTTCGCCCGGTTTGAGGGCGTCGAACGCGGCGGCTTCGCGCTTGATGTCTTCTTCGCTGTAGTTCGCAGCCTTGAGCGAGAGGCCGATGCGGCGCTCGGTCTTGTCGACCTTGATGACGCGGGCTTCGACTTCCTGGCCCACCTTGAGGTGGTCCTTGATCTTATCGACGCGGTCTTCGCTGATCTGCGAGATGTGGATGAGGCCGTCGATGTCGCCATCGAGGGAGAGGAACGCGCCGAAGGTGGTGATCTTCGAGACCTTGCCTTTGACGAGGTCGCCGATCTTGTACTTCGTTTCGATTTCCTTCCACGGATCGCCTTCGAGCTGCTTGACGCCGAGGCTGATGCGCTGGTTCTGCTTGTCGATGTCGATGACCACCGCCTCGATTTCGTCGCCCTTCTTGAGGACTTCGGAGGGGTGATTGATCTTCTTGGTCCACGACATGTCGGAGACGTGGATCATGCCGTCGATGCCTTCTTCGAGTTCGACGAACGCACCGTAAGCGGTGAGGTTGCGGACCACGCCCTTGACCTGGCGGCCGATCTGATAGCGATGCTCAATTTCGTCCCAGGGATTGGGTTCGAGCTGGCGCACGCCGAGGGAGATTTTCTGCTCCTCTTTGTTGACGCCGAGGACGACGGCTTCGATTTCCTGGCCCACGGTGAGGACGTCGGACGGGCGCGTGATGCGCTTGGTCCAGGAGAGCTCGGAGACGTGGATGAGGCCTTCGACGCCTTCTTCGATTTCGACGAATGCGCCGTAGGGGACGAGGTTCGTGACCTTGCCCTTGACCTTGGAGCCGACGGGGAAACGCTGTTCGGTTTCTTCCCACGGATTCTTTTGGGTCTGCTTGAGGCCGAGGGAGACGCGCTCCTTGTCCTTGTTGATATCGAGGACGGTGACTTCGAGTTCCTGGCCGACTTTGACGAGCTCGCTCGGGTGGCCGAGGCGGCCCCAAGTCATGTCGGTGATGTGGAGCAGGCCGTCCATGCCGTCGAGATCGATGAACGCACCGAAGTCGGTGAGGTTCTTGACGGTGCCCTTGACGATGTCGCCGACCTTGATGGTGTCCATGAAGCGCTGGCGCTTCTCGGCGCGCTCGGCTTCGATGAGTTCGCGGCGCGAAAGGACGACGTTTTTGCGGTCGTCGTTGATCTTGACGATCTTGAAGTCGTAGGTGTTGCCGACGAACTGCTGGAGATCTTTCGGGGGTACGACGTCGATCTGCGAGCCGGGGAGGAAGGCTTCGACGCCGATATTGACGGTGAGGCCACCTTTGACGACGGCCTTGACCTTGCCTTTGATGAGCCCGTCGCCCTGGAAGACCTTGACGATCTTTTCCCAGTTCTGGCGGTAGGCGGCTTTTTCTTTGGAGAGGATGACCGAGCCTTCGTCGTTTTCGAGGCGCAGGATCAGCACTTCCACTTCGTCGCCGACTTGCAAATCTTCGGCGTCGTCAAATTCACTCAGGGGGATGGCGCCTTCGGATTTGTAGCCGATGTCGACGAGGACTTCGCGGGGGCGAACTTCGAGGATGCGGCCTTTGACGATCTGTCCTTCTCTGAAATCGCGAAAAGTTTTCGCGATGAGGTCCTTCATTTCTAACATGGATTTATTCATTTTCTAACCACGGGTTCCGATTGACCTTTTCCACCGGACGCGGCCAAACATAGGTGCGCCAATTGCGGGGGAAAAGGGGGCGCTACCATAGGCCCAAAAGGTTGGCTGGCAAGGAATAGTTTGGCCATGGGGCCAGAATTTTCAGGGTTCCGGTGCGGCTGGGAAAAGCCCGCCTGGGAGTTCCGCGCGCCGGAGGGACCGCCGGACCAGCACCGCATACCGGAGGGCGTCGCGCCGGATGGTGCACCGCAGGACCGGCTTGTCATCCACGGTGACGACGAAACAGTAGGGTTCCGAGGTCACATGGACGCGTTTACGGGTGAGCAGGGCCGGCGACATACAATTCTGCCCAGTTTACGTGCCAAACCTCGCATACGGATGTGATGCTTTGTGAGCGATGGGTGCGAGGAACCGGCTCCAGGGTCCTGCCTCCTGGCACTTCCCTCACCCCTGCAACCGATACGCCGCCGCTTCCGCCGGGAAGAACTGCGAGTAATACAACTGCTTGTAATCAAAATGCCGAATGGCCTCGAGGATGGCCGCCCGGTGCGGCTGCACCAGCGCACGGTCGGGGCAGAGCGTCACGATCCACGCGGAAAAGAGGCATTCCCGCACAATATTGAACTCCGGCACCCGGCGCGGCGAAAGGCGTCCCAATTCCTTCGCCTGCCGCTCGGCCACCGCCACCGCTTCGGCCTCGCTATGCTGCGGCTCCCACCAGAGGTCCAGCATTCGCCAGTTGAGCAGGCAGGGAGCGGTGGATTCGTTGTCAAATTTCGCCGCCAGAGGCAGGCCTCCGACCGCGAGGTTGAGGCTGGCCGTCAGCCCCTCGGTATAGGCGCGCAGGTATTCGGGCTCGGTCTCCATTTCCCAGAGACCACGCAGACAGATGACGCTGCTCGCTCCGGTCCACGATTGCCGATTGGTACCGTGGAATTGCATTCCTTTCGCGCAAATCTCCAGGCGGGTCGTTGCTGGGTTGCCGCCGCGTTCCGTCACTGCGGCCGAATACATTTTGGCCCATTTCGGGTCGTGCGTGAGGGTGTGCATTGCCTTGAGGACGAAGATTAGCCGGGGCGCACTCTCCCAGGTAAAACCCTGAAAACTTCCGCGAAATGGCGAAGGCGCGCCGGTATTGCAAGGCATGAGCCAGCGAGTCAAAACGAGCGTGTCCGCGACGTCGACCATCCGGTTCACGATGCGTTCGCGCTCCTCCGAGGTTGCCATGCCCTCGTGCAGATATTTCCACAGGCCGTAAAACCACGGCGAGGTCTGGTCGTTCGAACCCATCGGATACGGCGTCCTGCCATCGGTGGCGACCCCGCGGCCGATGAACCCGGGCGGCCCGAGCGACGAGAGAAAGAGCAGGGCATCGGCCATGCGTCGGGCGCGTTCCTTGTCCTCCACGGCGCGGGAAATCTTCCAACGATGCACTGCGGCATCGAGATACATCCCGTTGAACATCGCGCCATTCTCGGTGGGGGTCCACCAACCGAGCGCGTTGGGTTTGCCCAGCCGGCATTCCTCGGCCGTGGGGCGGGGGAAGGTGCCGTCGAAATCGGTGTAGTCGATCAGGATGTCGTGTTCATCGATAAAGCGGCGCCAAATCTCGGCGTGGACTTTTTCCGCAGCGTCTGCCGCGTCGTTGGCCGCCTGGACCCGCCGCAATCCCAGACTCAAGCTGGCCGCAAACACCGCTCCCGCCTTGAGCACACCGCGGCGGGTCATGCGCGAGCCGGGCACGCGCTGGGGGAGGTCGGAGGACATCATCGAGACCGTGGCACTTGGCCGGGAAGAAAAGAGCGGTCAAGTACGTTTCGCATCGTTTGCATCGCGGAGCACCTGTCTCCCATACCTCTCAAACCTCCCATCGCTCCTATCCCACGCCCGGCCCAGCCGCACTGGGAAAAAGCCCGGCAATCTTCGTCACAAAAGGCCGCACCGCCGCCGGGCTATTGGTTTGCCATTCGGCGAGGTGTTGAACGAGCGATTTGCCCGGCAGATGCGCTCCGAGATTCAGATAGCACACGGCATCCCAACCCGCCGGCTCGGCTTCGAAAATTGGCAGCATTTGCCGCGCGACGATCACATTCTTTTCGCGCAAGGCGGCATTGGCCCGCATCGACGCCTCATTTTGCCGAAACCACTCCTGAAACGTCGTGTTGGCGGGGAGTTGGTGCTCGGGCAGGGCCATTCGGTCGGCGGCGTATTTGGCCATCGCCGGCGCGTAGCTTCGCCAATTCTCGTAGGGCGGGTGCTCCTGCCAGGTCGCGGCGAGCCGGCGCAGCACAAAGAGCGAACTCGTTTCGCACAGGCTCTCCTCAAACCACAGATTGGCGTGCCGTGGCGGATGCCATCCGTGCAATGCCACGGCGGAGTGTTGCGCAAGCGCGTGGCAAAATTCATGGCCGAACTGAAATGCCATCTGCGCCCAATGCCCATCGTCGCTGTGCAACCCGATTCGCACGCGTCCACGCCAGTCGTGCAGAAAGTCCGTCTGCGGGAAATCATCGCGATGATACACCCGGACCGGCTTGATGCGTTCCCCGGCGCAATAGGGCCAGACCTCATCTGCCGCGGAAATGACAATCGCACGAATGTCCGAGGGCGATGCCTTGCCCCAGCCGCCATTGTCGACCTCGATCTCGAGTTTTGCGTCGCCTCCCGCCGCCCGGCCGAGCGGTCCTCCACCAAGACACGCCGCGCCCGCGGTCAAAATGAAGCGGCGACGGGAAAGGAAGTTCATTGAATTATTCAGGTTCCGAGTCGCAGGTTATTCAATCGGAATTTCGAATTCCCAGTTCCGAGTTTCGCTCGATCGCTTTGACGCACGGCAACCCCAAAATTGGATGTTGGATGTTGGATGTTGAATGTTGGATGTTCCCCCTTTCATGTCCTGGATCACCGACGCCAACATCTGGATCAGCCTGCTCACGCTCACGGCCCTCGAGATCGTTCTCGGCATCGACAACGTCATTTTCATCTCGATCCTTTCCGGTAAATTACCACCTGCGCGACGGGGGCGCGCCCGCACGACCGGCCTGCTGCTCGCGCTCATCACGCGAGTGCTCTTGCTCTGCTCCATTTTTGCGCTGGCCGGATTTACGGCTGTGCTCTTGGTCGCTTTCGGTCACGGCTTTTCCGGCCGCGACTTAGTAATGATTGCAGGAGGCCTCTTCCTGCTGTGGAAGAGCGTGCACGAGATCCATCGGTCGGTGGAAGGGCTGGACCACGAACGCGAAGCCGGTAGCGCAGCGTCGTTTTGGTCGGTGATCGTCCAGATCGTCCTCATCGACATCGTCTTTTCGCTCGACTCAGTCATTACCGCCGTCGGTCTCGCTCAGCACATCGAGGTGATGATCGCCGCCGTGGTCCTCGCCATGGGCGTCATGCTCCTGGCTGCGAAGCCGATCGGTGATTTCGTCAATCGGCATCCCACGGTCAAGATCCTCGCCTTATCCTTCCTGCTCCTCGTCGGTGTGGTGCTGATTGCCGACGGCTTCGGCCAGCATATCGAAAAAGGCTATGTCTACTTCGCCATGGCTTTCTCTTTCGGCGTCGAGATGCTCAACCTGCGCCACCGCACCCGCCGCGCCTCTGCGTTAAAAAATCTTTCCGTCCGAGATCCGATTAAAACGCGAACCCAAAACTAAAATTCACCGCGCCAATTTTTTCCCCATCTCGCGGATCGGGGTTTAGACCGAGGTCGAGCCGCACCGGTCCCGTCGGTAATTTGTAACGAAAGCCGGTGCCGATTCCGTAGCGCAGGTCTCCTGAGCCCGGTTCGTCTTTGTTCTTCAAACTTCCCGCGTCGAGAAAAACTGCCCCATCCAGCGCGCCGACGATCGGGAAATCGTATTCGACGTTGAATACCGTGTAGATGTTGCCGCCGATCGGGTTGCCGTAATTTTCGGGGCCGAGTTCGCGCTCGGCAAAGCTGCGCACGGTGTTCGCGCCGCCGTTGAAGAATCGCGAATCAATCGGAATACGATCGATGTCGGCCGAGATATATCCACCGCGCGCGCCGAAGGCCAGCATCGTCTTCCCGATTGGCAAATAGTAGGAAAACCGGGCGATCCCGCGGGTGAAAGTTCCGCCGCCCTGCACTTCGGTAACATCAAAGGAACTATTGAAAACAAAACCGCGAGCGGGATTGATCGGGTCGTTCCGAAAATCGGAGTTTTGGGTAAGTCCCACGGTAAACCGCGTGTAGTCCGTCGGGCCCAGTAGGTTTTCATTGATGCCGGTACTGGTTACGTTGAACTTCGCGCCCTCGGCGAAAACCCCGAGTTCCAAATGCGCGATCACTTTGCGGGTCACATCCACGCGGAGTCCGATGTCATTCTTGGAGTAACCCAATTCATCGCGGGCCTCCGAGTAAAGTTTGGCCCGCAGAGAAAACCGGGAGTCGAACAGCCATGGATCGACGTACATTAGCTCGCCGCGCAAACCGCGTTCCGAGTAATCCGCCGAAAGCGTGACTGGCCGACCGTAGCCGAAAAGATCGCGATCGCCCAGGCGCACGCCCACGGTCACTCCTTCATAACTTCCGTATCCGGCAGTAAACCCGACCTCTTTGGCCTTGGCCTCGGTGGCCGTCAAATTCATCAGGAGTTCATTGTTCGCGGCGGGTTCCAGGGAGACGCGGAGGTTGTCGAAGAGTCCGGTGCGAAGCATCTCGCGAAAAGTGTCATCGAGCTTCGTCGGGTCATACACTTCGCCATGCAACACCGCGAAACGTCTGGGCAGAAAGTCCGAACGCAACCGCGGCTTGGGAGTATCATTTTTCACGGTGATGCTGCCAAAACGATAGATCGCTTTCGGCGACACCTCGAAGTGGATCGGCACCGGTCCGCTCTTCACCTGAGTGGGATCGGCGGTGGCGGTAACCTCGGCTTGGTAATGGCCCTGCGCCTTGTAAAACGATTGAAGATTCCGCTGCATTGTTTCAGCGATGCCGGGCGCGAACGGGCCGTTGGCGCGTTCACCGAGCGCAGCCATGAGTTTCTCCCGTGGAAAAAGCGTATCCCCGCTGAACGTCACGTCGCCGATGGTAAAAATCGGACCCTCCGCGATGTGCACGGTGACATCGGCCTGCTTCCCATCCTTGGACAACTGCACACCGGAAGCATCGATGGTGACGTTGAGATACCCTTTCGAAAGATACAGCCCGCGCACGCGATCCACTCCCGCGGAGATCTCCGCGCTGGTGTAAGGAAACTTTGCCGGCTCGCGGGCGAGACGTTCCGGCGTGGCGCCGATCATGTAATCGTAGAGTGTTTTCTCGTCCACGATGTGATTGCCGACGAAGGTGAGTTTATGCAGCTCGGAGCGCGGCCCTTCGTTGATCTTGATGTGAACCTTGTTACCGTGAATATCGTAATCCACACTGACCTGCGCGAAACCCGCCTTCCGATAATAGGCGCCGATGTAGTAGGCGAGGTCGTCGGCCTTTGCGGGAGTCACACCTTTCTCGATAATCTCGCGAATGGCCTCCGCTTGGGCGGCCCGCAGTTCCCCTTCGGTGATGGCCTGCTCTCCGGTAATCTCGATTTTCTCACGCGCTTCCGCTTGGACGGTCTCCGCGAGCAAGCCGGCGGCGGGAAGGGCATTTTGCGCGTTGTTTTCCTGCGCCCGCGATGCCGCCAGACCGCTGGCCAGGAGCAATAAGAAAAGGAGGCGGACGCGTCGTGTCACGATGGATCAGCGAAAACGAATGAGGTATTTCAACCGCCCTGTGAAGCCTTCTTCCGCCGACAGATCGCCGATGATGTAGAGCTGGTTCGTTAGCTTTATCCGGCTGGTGACTTGCTGTCCGCCGGAACGATTGTCGAGCGCGCCCATTTCGATCGAAAAGCGGTCGAGAAAGTTGCCGTTGTCTTTTTTTGTCGTATCGACGCTGGTGGTTTTGCCGCGCAGAAAGATTTTCCGGTAAAGCTCCTCGACGGCGAGCAGGGCCGCTTTGCTCGCGATCACGTCGGCATTTCCGGTTAGTTCGCTGGTCGTGACTCCCGTGGCCAGCAGCGAGACGATGTCGGCGTAGGGTAGCGGTGGTTCGCTGCTCAATTGCAACTGTGGGTCGGACGCCTTGCCGTAGATATAGGCGTGCACCAGATAATCGCGTGCTTGTGAATCGGCCTGGAGATCGAGCGCTGGCTGGAAGGGCGCTTCCTTGGTGAAATAAACAAAGCCGCGGGACACGCTCAGCGTGCTGAAAGGCAGCGACGCTTTGAATTTCTCGATGTGAACCGCCCCCTCGAGATATGGCGCCAGTCCAGTACCGCCGAGCGTCAGGTCCACGGCGGCTGCACCATTGGCCAGGTTGCCTCGGATGAGGAATGGATCGTCGGGCTTCGTTTTGATGGCCAGATCGAACTTCCAGTCGCGCAGCGGCGGCTTCGGGAACGAAACTCCGGTCTCCAGGCTGCGCGCGGTTTTGGGCGCGGGTTTGGCTCGGCCCGGAAGGGCGATTGGCAGGATGTCGATCTCCTTGAAGAATCGCGAATGCGTTGCATAGACCGTGCCCGTGACGTTCGCCGCGGCGAGCGGCCCGGTGAGTTGCACATCGGCCGCGGTGCGCACCGTGATGGAGTCGTTGCGCATGACCAGCACGTCGTCCGCCTGCAAGTGCAGATCGAAATTTGGGTCGTTGAGCCTGGCCATCTTCACCGCGCCGGCGAGCTTGAACTTACCGCCGCCGACTTCGCCCTCAAAGGTATCGAAGCGCAGCGTGTCCTCGCTGAAATTGAGCCGCGCTTTGAACGCGCCGATCGCGGGGGCGTTTTCGTTGTCAATCCGCGCACTCTTGATGTCGAGCATGGCGGACCCGCTGAGCACCGGTTTCTCGACGGTCCCGCCCACGTGCACGTCCAGGCCGACGGTGCCGTCGAGTCGGCGCACCTGCGGAGCGAGCTTGGGCACCACGGCCAGCGAAGACGGCGGTAATTGGACCGTGAGTTCGAGCGGCAAGCTCGGGTCGATCTTCGCATTCTGCACGGTCGATTCGAGGTCGAGCGGCACGTGGCCCTTGATGCTGAATGGCTGGATTTGCGGCTGCCGCACGTTGGCCGCGAGGGTGAATTCGCGATTCGAGTAGTGCACATCGAGATCGAGGTCAGCCGGGTCGAGCATCGCCGCGGCTTTCGCCTTGAGCTTGCGCCCCTGCACCTTCAGGTGACCGAACGGCAGGAGCAGCGTTCCGCCCGCCACCAAATTGGCGGTGATATTTCCGCTCGCCGGCGCCGCCTGCCCGAAGCTGGTGAGCAGCTTTTCGAGGTCGAGATTGTTCGTGTTGATATTGGCCGCGATGCGCTCGTCCAGGAGGATGGGCTGTTGCGGTCGATTGAAGTCCACCGGCAGAATGACGTAGCCGGTCAAAACGGTGAGCGTCCCTTGCGCGAGATCCATATCCTTTAGATGCAATTTGCCGTCATTCAGCTCCAGATTGCCGCTGAAACTGGTCGGCCCGGTGACCAGGCGCAGCTCGGTCGACTGCGCGAAGCCCGGACCATAAAGCCCGCCCACCTTGATTTCGCTGAGGTCCGTTTTGTCGAAGCGCCCTTTGGTCAGGCTGAGATTGAGTTGCCCAGTTTGGTCGAGCTTCGGCGCCCACGGGGGTGTGATCTTCGCGTTTTCGCCCTTGCCCGACCAATCGAGGTGAAACGCTCCGCTGAGAGACTGATTCACGCCGAAGGTGGCGAGCAACGAATGCAGCACCGCCAGGTCCCGAATTTCCACCAGCAGCGCGCCTTCGTAGGGAAAAGGCGCCCGCGTGTCGACCTGCCCCGTGATGCCGATTTGATCGGTGGCATTGAGCTGCAGGGCCAGCTTCTCCAGCATCGCGATGCTGTCCTTGATCTCGATCTTCGCCGCGAGCGGCCCGGTCTTGAAGTCGCCGAGTTGGAAATCGCCTCCGTCCATGAGCACTTCGCCGTTCAGCAGGCGGTTTTCCGATTTTACCTGGCCGCTGCATTCCAGGTGGCCCGTGATGGAGTGGTTGCTCGCTTTGAGGCCGAAATCTTCGAGCTTCGGCAGATGGATCGTGAATTGCGCCTCTGCCGGCGCGCTGGCGGGATCGGAAAAATCCTTCGGCGCGCGATAGGTCGCTTGCGCCGTGATGGAATTCTCCGCGCGATGCACTTCCAGCGAATGCAGCGCGATCAATTCATTGCGCGTATCCGCGTCGATCTTCACGGAATCGATGGTGAAATCCTGGACCCGCAGGTTGGCGACGTCTGCGACCAGATGGCTGGTCAGGTCCTCGAACGGGGTGCTCGGCGCCGGCATGAGGCGTTTAACCGCGGTCAGTTGCACTTTCGCCCCTTCCACGTTCAGGGATTTGTTGGTCACGCCGTGGGCGTCCAGCGTGAGGTCCGCATTCACCCAGCCTTTGCCGAGCTTGATCGTGCCGCCGCCGGAAACGCTGCCGCTGAACGGTTCGGGCAGCATCGCGGTGAGATTTGGCAGGTCCGGTGCGTCGATCTTCACGTTGGCATCGACGTCGCTCAGGGGAAAATCATTCACCGACGCGGGCAGGCCCACGGTCGCGGTCACTTGCACGCGATTTTTCCCCGCGGCCACATTCACTCCGGATACCTCCGCTTTTCCGTCGTCGAACTTCGTGGCCACGTTTACGCCGTCGAGCTTCGCCTGGCCAAAATCCAACGCCTCGATGAACGCATTGAAATGGCCCCGCCACGTGCGCGGCATTTCGGGTTCGCCGGCGATCAGCAGGTCCAGATTCGCCAGCCTGGCGACGGGTGGTTTGGGCGCCCCGAAATAGCTCGCCGCTGCATCGAGGCCGATATTCGAGGCCTGGACTTCGACCGACGTACTGTAGCTCTTGTCCAAGTTCTTCCCTTTCTTCTCGAGCTGGCTGCCCCGAAGGGCAAAATGCAAAGAGCCGCCGAAGAGGTTCGCTTTCAAATCCACACTGCCTTTGTGCTGGGTGCGCTGGGACGCGTCGAAGTTCACCTCTTCGAGCACCAGTTGCGGGGCGAGAACGAGATGTTTAATGAAGAAATTCCGCTGGGCGTAGCTCGTTTCGGCCGAAAGATTTTCCCACACCGGCACCCCGGGAATTTGCAACCGCGCCAGCCGCAAATATCCGACAGCGTTCGGATCGAGCAGCAGGCTGAAGCCTTTCACCGCGGTGACATTTTTTTCCGCGGTCACCGTGATGTTGAAATTCTCGATGTGCACGTGGTCCGCGTAGGCCGCGGGTTGTTCGAGCAGGTTGTCCAGATCCTCGGCGAGCGAAACTTTTTTCTGTTTTTCCTGTTCACTCTTGCTCGGCACGGCCACGAAATTCAGGTCCGCGTTCAACACCTCGTAACTGCGCAGAAACTCCCTGACCCCATGTTTGATGAGCATCGGAATGCTGTAATCCAGCCGCACCCGCTCGATGTCGATCTTGCTCACCGGCGTCGGCGCGGCTCCGGTGGGGACCGCGTGGATTCCCTCGATCACCAGATTCGTGAAGATACTTCCCCCAAAATGCACATCGACCTTCAGGTCATATTTCGCCCCCACCTTGATGAGCACCAGCCGCATGACGGTGTGAAAAAGAGGCCGATGAAAAATCGCCACCAACAGCAGCAGCCAACCCGCCCACCGGAGGACGCGCCGAAACCAGCCGCGCTTGCGAGGTTGGGTGGTGGACGGCTTCTCTGGTTCCGGCATTGGGCTCAAGGCTACCAATCCCTTCGCTCGCTGCAAGACGCCGGATGTTGGCAGTGCGTAAAATTTCTATCTAGAGTCTCCGCGGATGAACGCTTTCCAACGATTTTGTCACCTTGCCCGCCCGGCGCTTCTGCGCTGGCTGTGGAAAGTGTGGGCCATCCTCTGGCGGGCGATCATCAAATACAACGAAACCGACGGCGAGCAGCGGGCCGCCTCCTTCGCCTATTACGCTTTCTTCGCCCTCTTCCCGCTGATCCTCCTGCTCATTACCGTGGGTTCCAGCTTTCTCGGGAACGAAAAGAAAACCTCGGAGGTCGTCATCGGCTACGTCTCCCAGTACCTCCCGCTTGAGTCTCAGGATTCCCAGATCGTATTCAAGACCATCAACGGCTTCGTGCGCTCCCGGAAAAGTGCGGGCTTCATCGCCTTTGGCGTACTGGCGTGGACCGCGCTGAAATTCTTCCAGGCGCTGGTGCACGGGGTGAATCGCGCGTGGGGGACCAAGGAGTATTCGTGGTGGCGATTGCCGATTCAGAATCTGCTCATGACCGGAATCCTGGGCAGCGCGCTCTTGCTCGGCATCGTGATGCCTACCGTGCTGACGGACATTTCGGACTACTATTTCATCCACTCGCGGAAGGTGGGTCTCGACTTCAGTTTCTTCTGGTACGTTTTCTACGTTGCCAAGCTGGCCGTGCCGGTGCTGGTGCTCTTTTACGGGATCAGCATGTTTTACAAGTTTGCGCCGCGACGCCGGACCATGTTTCGCGAGGTCTGGGGCGCGGCGCTTTTTGTGACAATTGCGCAATCGGTGCTGCAGTATTGCTTCCTTCTCTACGCGCGCAACATCGGTCACTTCAATGCCCTCTACGGCACGTTCGGCAGCGTTGTGGCGCTACTTCTGTGGATTTACCTGAGCGGCTCGATCATCATCCTCGGTGGCTGCCTTTCCGCCGCCACGTACGAGATCAATATGAGCCTCTCTGATCAATCCGAATCCAACCGCCCGCGTGATTAGTGGAGGAGACCGGCCGAATGCGCATTTTCTCAATTTAAAGTCCTTAGTTCTTAGTGTTCAGTCCTCGAACCTCAGCGTGCAGGCCGATCCGGCTACTTAAAACTTAAAACCATAAACTTAAAACGCCCTCCCAAAACCCTCGAATGTCCAACGATTCAATAGTTCCAGCCGTACTCGACCGGAGCATCATTGGATGTTCGATGTTGTGGCGAAGCCGCCCGTCTTTCGTTCACCCGTTCCTTCCCTTCGCATCGTGACCGCGCCTCCTTCCACGGCGCCTCCGCCCTCCCGCCGCAAACTTGATCTCGGCGAACTCACCTCGCTCCTCGCCCACGTGGGCCCGTGGCGCGGTCGCTTTGTCCTGGCCATGACCGCCCTGTTCGTCTCGATGAGCTTCGGCCTCATGTTCCCGCTACTCATTGGGCGCCTCATCGATGCCGCGCTGCCCACCGCCACAGCCTTGCACGTCAGCCAATGGCGGCCGGACATCAATACCGTGGCTCTGCTCCTCGGTGGCACCCTCGTCATCCAGGCCGGCCTCACTTTTTTCTACGCTTACACCTTCAATTTCGTCGGAGAAAACGCCGTCGTGCGTCTTCGCCAGCGCCTCTACAGCACGCTGCTCGGCCTCCCCATGAAATTTTTCGGCGAACACCGTGTGGGTGAACTCACCAGCCGGCTTTCGAGCGATCTTACGCTGCTCAGCGACACCCTCGCCGGCACCGTGCCCCAGATGTTGCGCCAGACCATGATGCTCCTCGGCGGCGTCGTCGCCATCATCGCCATTTCGCCGCGGCTCTCGCTCGTCATGGTCTCGACTTTTCCCGTGCTCATGGGCGTCGCCGTATTCCTCGGACGCAAGGTGCGGCGCGTGTCGCGCGAAGCGCAGGATCGCCTCGCCGAGAGCGCCACCATCGTGGAGGAAACGCTCCAGGGCATCGCCAACGTCAAGGCTTTCACCAATGAAAGCTACGAGGTGCGCCGCTACGGCGACGGCCTCAACGCCTACCTCGAAACCACGCTACGCAGCATCCGCCGCCGCGCGGGACTCGTCGCCTTTATCATCCTCGGCATTTTCGGTTCGATGACCTTCGTCATGTGGTACGGCGCCAGCCTCGTTCAGGCGGGACGCCTCTCGCACGGCCAACTCACCACCTTCACCCTCTACACGCTCTTCGTCGGCGGTGCGGTGTCGTCCTTCGCCGAAGTCTTCAGCCAGATCCAGCGCACTCTCGGCGCCCAGGAACGCGTGCGCGAACTTCTCGGCGAGAAAGCGGAGATTGAAAACTACGACCAGCCCGGTTCTGCCTCGCGCTTCCGGGGCGACGTCGAATTCCGCGACGTCAGCTTTTCCTATCCCTCGCGTCCGGACCTTCCCGTGCTCACCGGCCTTTCCCTGACCGCCCGCGCCGGAACCAAAATTGCGCTGGTCGGCCCGAGCGGCGCCGGAAAATCCACGATCGTCTCTTTGCTGCTGCGCTTCTACGAACCCAACACCGGTCAGATCCTCCTCGATGGCGTCGATGCCGGCGCCATCCCGCTCGCTGCGGTGCGCGGCAATATGGCCATCGTTCCGCAGGAAGTGCTGCTCTTCGGCGGGAGCATCCGCGACAACATCGCCTACGGACGTCCCGGCGCCTCCGAGGAGGAAGTGCTCGCCGCTTCGCGCCGGGCGCATTGCCATGAGTTCGTCACCCGTTTCCCCGAGGGCTACGCCACGCTCGTCGGCGAGCGCGGCGTCAAGCTCAGCGGCGGCCAGCGGCAGCGCATCGCCATCGCCCGCGCCCTGCTCAAGGACCCCGCCATCCTCATCCTCGACGAAGCCACCAGTTCTCTCGACAGCGAGAGCGAAGCGCTCATCCAGGAAGCCCTCGCCGAACTACTCATTGGCCGCACCTCTTTCATCATCGCGCACCGCCTTAGTACCGTTCGCCAGTGCGATTGCATCTGCGTCATCGATCAAGGCACCGTTGTCGAGAGTGGCGCCCACGCCCAACTGATGGAAAACGCCGACGGCCCCTACCGCCGTCTGGCCGACCGCCAATTCGCGAGCACGGCCTCGCAGTAGAGCGATCTTCATCGGACGCCCGCGTCCAACTCCACGCTCTCGCGGCGGGACCATCCGATTGTCTGAATCCGCCTATCCGGCCCGGACTCTGATTGTCCCTCCGCGCCACGCGCCACCGCACGCGTGGCCCGTCTCAATCTCCCATCGTCCCTCCGTCGCGTCATCCACTGGTGTCGCGATAACCTCCACAAGCCAAGACTTTTGCCCCCGACACGGGTTTCCAGGTTCAATGCCCCATTCCTTCCATCGCCATGATTCGCATTTCGTTCATGTCGTATCGGCTCATGGCTCCGCTCCGCAACCCGGAGGTGTGCGCATGACCCCGTTTGAGCGCGTCCAACCCGACGTCCGCGAAAATCAGATCTATCGCGACACGCTTCTGGCCCAGCCTCCGGAGTACTTTCGCACCTATTTCGGCTTCGTTCCGAACCTGAGCCAAAAGATGTTCATGGTGGAGAAACTCATCCAGACGGTGTCGGCGCCGCTCGTCTATGTGAACGATGTTTACCGGGTCCGCGTCCGGAACATGCCGCCCTTCGTTCAGCTCCTCGTCTCCCGACACGATGGTCGGGCCTGCCCAAACTGGCGCGATTTCCAGCGGATCAAAAACGAATTGGTCGGCCCCGAATGCGAAGGCGTGGAACTGTTTCCTGCCGAAAGCCGCCTCGTTGACACCGCCAATCAATATCATATCTGGGTCATCCCCGACGCTAGTTATCGCTTTCCGTTCGGCTACAAGGAACGGTTGGTCAGCGACCTACCCATGGCATTGGATCAAATGACCAACGCCGACGGCCTCGCCCCGGTCGAACCCGCGCTGTCATAAAACGATCCCGCTCCCAGGGGCAAATCAGGCCGTCGGCGTGGGCAGGTTGCGAAACGCGAGCAGAATAAGCAATACCACCAGCACCGCGAACGCCCACGGCGGTGCCGCTGGGACGGAGTTGACTGGTGTAAGGTTGACTGCGTCCATCTTTACATTCGACGAACCGATGGTCACGGTGCCGAGGTTGACCGGGAGATAAACGCCAGGGTCCGTGGCCGTAACATTGTAATTCCCGGGGGGGAGTTCCAGGGAGTAACCACCGCTGGACCACGTCGTTGTCGAATAGGCCGAGCCTCCGCCCGTCGGCGTGGCCGTGATCGTCACGTTCCCGATGCCCTCTCCCGGAGTGTAGAAGCTATCGTGGACGACATTGTCATTATAGACCACCCCCGTCAGGAAAGGGTTGGCATCGGTCCCGGAGTAAGCGAAATCGTAAGTGGAGATGACGGCGTAGGGCGTTGAAGGCCCCAGGAAAGTATAGTTGGACCCTTGGGCGAGACCGAGACCGACTTCGCGATAACTCGCATCCATCATGTTGATGCGATGGCCTCGCCCCGTCGTATTATTGTCGATGAATAAACTGTCGTGTTGCTGATCGCAAACGCTGGTCGAGATGCCGAAGCTGCTGCTGCTACTGGCGGAGACGGCCAGGTTCTCGCCGTATCCGTAAGCCCCGGTGAACGAATAGCCGGCGGCGGTCATGCGGCTTCCCGGATCGGTACCGTTGTAGGTGTGGGTAAACGCATTATTGGCGATGAGCGTTTGACTGTAATTGCGGGCCGCGGTTTGCAGGTTGAGATTGAACGCGAGCGGTGGTTTGGCGATTGCCGAGATCGTGCCCGCCGGCAAGCCTTCGTTGAGATCAGGCGTCTGGGGCTCGGGATACATCGTGCCTGGGACAAGGGATGGATTATCGCCCCAAGTCATGCCTGAGAGGCGAGTTACCTCGGCGTTCGGATTCGCCCGCGCCCGATTTAGCAACTCCAACTGGTATTGCTCATAGTTCGTCGGTGTGGTTTGTGCCAGGACCGGGAGCGCCCACGCAAACGAGATCAGGAAAGCGGAGACGTGGAGGAAATTCAGTTTCATGAATCGGCTCAGAATGAAATCCGAATTCCGCCGGAAACCGCATTGGACTCGTAATTCTCCCGTCCAAGCTCGCCATCATAATAGACATAAGCCGAAGTGCGTTCATTGATCTGAACGGCAAACCCTGCTCCCAACAGCAAGCTATCCCGACCAATCCGCGGCCCACTTACCTGAAACACATCATTCGAACCGTCGAAGGTCGAGGCCAGAGAGTAGGTGTTATCGCCGTATTCATGCTGCCAGGCCGCCCGTAACTCCGGCTTAATCAGCACTCCGCCCAGTTTCCAGTCGCAACTCGCCTTCATGCCGAAGGCCGTGCGCAACGACTCCTGGTGCTGCGAGGGAAACGCCAGTGGCGATAAAGAACCGCTTTCCTCAAAGCTTCCGATGCCGAGATAAGTGTATTGGAAGCTCGCCGTCGGTCCGATGGTCAAGCTCCCGAATTTCCAATCGTAACCCGTGCCGACCAGCACATTCAATTCGCCACCGTC
>Ga0206824_10102_pt1 | contig 29639 bp, 29 predicted proteins | sample Alteio_BWOrgCont_82_FD_152874 | JGI IMG/M metagenome (GOLD analysis project Ga0206824, IMG submission 152874) | Enriched cells from forest soil in Barre Woods Harvard Forest LTER site, Petersham, Massachusetts, United States -... | ecosystem: Environmental > Terrestrial > Soil > Temperate forest >...
CAGCTCGAAGTGGCAATTTATTAGTAAAACAGTATTTAGAAGAACGTAATCGTACGGTAATGATAGCCATTGATGTTTCATCATCTAGTTTTTTTTCTTCGCAACAGACAGCCACTAAATATGATACAATGGCACATATTGCAGGAATTTTGGCAATTATTGCTCAGTATGGTAAGGATAAGGTTGGTGTTATATTTTTTTCTGATGAAGTAGAAAAAATTATACCTCCTGGTTGCGGTCCGATGCATATCCATACGATTATGAATACATTATTTTCTTATCAGGCAGTTTTGCGAAAGAAGACTGATGTAAACGTTGTGTTGCAGTATATGTTGCAACGACGTCTGCAGAATACAATACTTTTTTTAATATCAGATTTTCTTACGGCATTATCTATGGAACGTAATTTGCCACTCGTGACGCAAAGAAATGAGGTAATTGCTATACGCTGTTTAGATCAGGCAGAAAAAAAAATATTCCATCGGTGGGCCTCATTGCGTTAGAAGATATTGAGACAGAGGAACGATTGTTTTTAAATACAGGCGCTCAAAAAAAAGTAGTAGATGGGATATTGCAAGAACGACTGCGGGCACAAAATTTATTATGGCGAAAGCATAAGGTTGATCTTTTAGATATTTATATGCAACAGGATTTCTTGCCCATTGTAGTAAATTTCTTTGAGCGACGAATGATGTATTAAGGTATGTATGGATTTATCAGCACTTGATTTAACAATTTATCCATTGTGGTATACGCCATTTTGGCACTTGCCGATTGTTATTGGTAGTGCGTGTTTTTTTATTGTTTGTTTAATAGCAATAGGTATTTGGTATTACGTACGACGTAAAAAAAGAACAATGCTACCGCCATGGCAGGTGGCATTGCAACATCTGACAACCTTAGAGAGTAGTATGCATACTGATAATCCTCAAGAATTTTATGTTGCGCTGACGAAGATACTCAAAGAATATCTGGCGGTTCGTTATGCTGCGCGCATGGATGATAAGACAGATGCTGAATTAATAGCATTTGTGCAAACAATAACAGAGTCTGCAAGTGCTCAGATTTTAGATGTTTTAGAACGGCTTCCTGAATTTAAATTTGCTTATGGACAACCATTGCACGAGCAGATGCATGCGGATCTTTATAAAAGCATGCAGTTTGTTCAGCAGACAATTCCTGCAAATCCCCAATCTGTTCGTTAATACAAAGGTTATACGTGATTTATAATACGGCTGTTGTTACCAAATCTTTTTATATTCATTGGCCATTTTGCCCATATAAATGCCATTTTTGTCCATTTGTTGCCATAGCGGGCCAAGATAGTTTTATGACGCAGTATCATAAAGCGCTTTGGAAAGAAATTGATGGGTATATGGAGGCGGTTGAGCAAACGCCGTTGGATACGCTGTTTTTTGGTGGCGGGACGCCAAGTACCTATCCCGACGACTTGCTACTTGACACGTTTGGTAGACTAAGAGGGTACAATCTTTTGACAAATGATACAGAAGTAACCATAGAGGTTAATCCAGGAACGGTAAGACAAGAGCAGTTACCACTTTGGAAAGAAGCAGGGATTACAAGATTGAGTATTGGTGTACAAAGTTTAAATGACCAAGTCTTAAAAAAATTAAATAGACAACAGTCGCACACAGATGTTATGACGCTTATTGAACAGGCTTCTGTTTTCTTTAATAATCTTTCTATTGATCTCATACTGGGCTTGCCTGGCGTATCTGATGAGGAATGGAAGCAGTTGATTATGACCGTTGTTCAATGGCCGATCAATCATATATCGGTCTATTTTTTGACGGTACATGAAGAAACGGTGTTGTTTTTTAAAGTAAAAAGAAATGATATCACCTTGCCCGATGAAGAGTGGATGGTTGATTTATATGAATGGACAATTGCATGTTTACAAGAACATGGTTTTGTACATTATGAAACATCTAATTTTGCTAGACCTGGTTTTGAGAGCCAGCATAACCAAGTGTATTGGGATCATAAACCCTACAAGGGCTTTGGTTTAGGAGCATGTTCTTTTGATGGAGAGCGCCGGTTGCAGAATGAAAAAAATTTAAAAGAATATCTCACGAAGATAGAGCAAGGTGTTGCTATAACTATTTTTGCGGAGGAGCTCACATTAGAGCAGCTGCGATTAGAAAAAAACTTATGTTGGGGATGAGACAGATGCAAAAAGGGATAGCCCTAGAGGAGCTGCTGAGCAATACAAAGCCTGAGCGCTTGCAAGCATTGCTGACCTCTATAGCAGCATTGTCTCAACGGGGACTTGTCAAAAAAGAGCGGGGAAGGTTGTTTTTAACCTCACTTGGTGTGAGTGTTGAAAATGAGATAGTGGTCAATCTTTATTCATAAATTACGAGAATGGAAGCGCTGTTGGTAATTATATTGTATCAATAGTGTATGTTTCTTGGTTTTTAGTGAAATACAGAAAAGTAAAATTTATATTTATTTATAATATGAAGGATTAAAAAATGGCTAAACATGTTGGTGTTAAATTACCAGACGATCTTATTAAAGTATTAAAACAGGGACAAACGGTGGCTGTTTTAGCAACCTTTTCCGAGAAAGGATTGCCACATACGACACCAATACAATGGGTCTACCCAAAAGGATTAGAAAGTTTATTAATTTCTATTCATAAGGATCATATAGGTTATCACAACATGGTATGGCAGAAAAAGGTGATGCTCTGCTTTTTGGATGAAGGTAATGTGGCCTACAGCGTTCTTGGTAGAGCCGGTGTTGTGCGAGCCCCATCTTCTGTGCATCCCTTAATGAACGTTGTTCGTATTGATATTATTGATATTAAAAGTGACCGCTCTATTTTAACGAAAGTTGACGCTGGCGTTCGCTGGAGTTATGCTTCGGCTGAAGCAGAAGAGTTGTGCAATAATTTGCTCAGCGAATTAAAAGAACTTTCACAAGCGTTGTAACATTCAAGAAAAAAGGAAGCGTATATGGTTGGTAAAAAGCGAACGCAGATAGGGGTATTAACAGTTTTAGTAACACAGAGTTTACAAAGCATGGAACCATCTGAGAACGCCATGCCGCCACGGTTTCCAGAAGCACGTAATGAGCCTGAGGGAGAAAGGTTTAATAGACCTGAGTCAATGGGTGAAAGGCCGGGACTTCCATTAGATAATATACGAAATATGGATAATCCATTTGGGGAAAGGCCGACCGAACAACCCTTTGAAAACCGTTCTCCTTTTAATGAAGAAAGACCAAGATCTCCTTTTGGTGAACAACGATTTGGTATGGGCGAAAGTATACCTGAAGAACGTTCTGAAACACCACCACGCCCAGAAGTATTTGGCGATCAAGCTGCAGGTGAAATGCCACCACCACCACAGTCATTTGAAGATCGTGTCCCCAACGAAGAACAGTCAGAAGACCAGCTTATTGCTGCAGGAATTCATACAATTGATGTTGAGGACGAAGGTAACTGGGTATTAAAACGTGTGTGGTGGGAACAAGCAGAGATACGTTATGAGCAGCTTGTTAATTTGAATGATAAAGTTGGTGCGTTTCCTTTAACTTTTGTTACAAAAAAGAGCGATTTAGACAAACAAATAGAGACTGTTTTTAAAAATGTTGGCCTTGAACAAACAGAAATTATAGATCTCCTTAATTTTATTACGCAAAGTGTACAAATACTCAATGATGATGTACAAGTAGCACAACTTTGGCAGCGTGAAAAAGAGATTTTAGATGCCTTGAATGCAAAAAAAGAACAGTTTGAACAGGTTAATACGGAACTTAATGGCTTAGCACAAAATGATGCTCTGCTGAATGAGGTTCTTATGCAGATTATGACTTCCGTCAATGAATGTAGGCAGTATGAATTACAGAGTTGGAAGAATTTTAAAGAGATAGCTCGTGTACTCAATGATGCCAAAGCGCGTGAATTGTTTTATGGCATAGAAACTAATTATAAAAACGTTGAGGCAGTCTTTAATTATCTCCAACATGATTTAAATAGCTATAGTACCACCATAATGCAGTCCATGGAACAGCAAGCAGACAAGATTTCTTCCCTACTTAATGATATAAAACAGGCTGGGATCAATCTTAAGCAGCAGGTTGTTGAGCTTAAAGAATTAGAAGAAGAAAAAAAGAAGCAGGAAGCGCTTGCCAAACAAAAAGCAGAAGAACAACAGACAAAAAAAGCTCCTGTTAAGCCTCAGGGTTGGTTTGAGCGTACATGGTCTGGCATTAAAGCTTGGTTTGGTCTTAAATAATTATCGTCTAACAGCTGCAGGCCAATTGACGTATGTCAATGCAGCATATGCCAATTGGCCTGCAGTTGTTAATGCATTTGCAGTGGCTCGCGTATAGGCATGCAGTGTTGATTCTTCTGTAGTAACTGCTCGATCTGCATATGGCGCCAGAACTGCCAATAACTTCTTATTGTTTCGTTGACCAGCCCGCTTAATAAGCGCGGGAATATGGGATTTTCGTGTGAACTGCAATAGCTGTTCCATAATCTTTGTGTCCGTTGTTAATTCAATGGCCATACTACCATCGGGTAATGCTCTATTAGCATCAGCGTTATTGGCAAGTAGATCGCGTACAAAATATTGATCATTTGCTTGAGCTGCTAACATCAGTGGGGTTTTGCCATTGTTTGCCACATCATTAATAACAGAATAACGATTGATCGCACTGATTGTTGTTAAATATGGTACAAACAAATCGCGATCCCCTGATATTAATATAAAATGTAAAGCTGTACCGCCCGCTGCATCCTTATCACAAGAAGAATTTTCTGGCTCTTCCCTCATTAAACTTAATGCAGTTGTTTTGGCCGACTGTCTTCTTGTGTTGGCGGCATATTGTTTCAATGCTTGTAAGAGCTTTGATGGTTTACTCGCGGTTATAGTTACAACTTGTTGCGTTGGTACAGATGTTTCAACGGGGTCCTGCAGAAGTGACTGTAATTCTTCTGGTGTTGCATCATGCAAGCATATTGCATCGGGGAAAATAGCATCTGCAGCCTGTATAGCTTGTAATGGTGTTGTGTTTATTTGTGCCACATTATCATCTAGTTCTACAATGGTTACATTTGATTGCCGATCTTCTTGTTGGGGAAAAATTAGGTCGTATCCAAACCTGCTTAATAAGCGATATGCCGAACTTATATGGTTATATGTATGAGCAGAAATAATTTGATGAACTGTGGGAGAAATAGGGTCTTCTGTGGTAGCGGCTTGTTGTGTGCCAATCAAAAGACTACAGCATAAGAGTAAAGATATTTTAAACATACTTTTTTACCATGTATGAAATTGTTGTTTTTCAAAAAATTATAACATTATTTTATTTAACTATTCAATAACATAAGTTTGAAAAAAACGTAAATTCTGGTACATTATGAGCCCATAAGGATTGATAGTTTAGCCGAGATGGTGGAACTGGCAGACACGCAGCTTTGAGGGGGCTGTGAGAGTAATCTCGTAGGGGTTCGACTCCCCTTCTCGGCACCAGCATTCGTGAAACGAATGACTGGTAGGCCAGGTGGGCATTTTTACCTGATTTTAGGCTACATTAAACATGCCATGTGAAATGACCACCCAGCCCTTAAGGAAGCATATAAAAATAAAATGCGTCAAGATGAATGCATTTGTAAATTTTCTATAGAAATATATGAACTAAAGGAGAAAGGTTTTTTATGAGCCTAACATTGCGTCGCTTCTTTGCCTCCAGTTTCTTTTTTTGGGTAGCACTAGCTATTTTAAGTGGCTGGTTATTATATCCACTACGTAAAAAATTAAAATTTGGTATTGATTTGGTGGGGGGGACCTATATTACCCTACGTGTTGAAACTGAAAAAGCTATTGAACACGATTTAAGAGAAAAATTACAAGGTTTAGAAGATGCGCTTAAAGCATCTGATTATAGTTTGCCAACAGCCCATGCATTTGAACAGGGCTCTTTTGTGGTTACATTTGAATCTATGCAGGCGGCGCAAGTAGCGCAAACAGTTCTTAAGCAGGAATTTCCTGAAACGGTTTCTGAAGTTAATGGTTCTGCATTATCATTTCACCTATCAACAAAAAAAGAAAATGATCTTAAGCGTTGGGCGGTAGAGGGCGACGTAGAAGTTTTACGTACCCGTTTAAACTCCTTAGGTGTGGAAGAAATTAAAGTTGTACCACAAGGTGAGCGTGACATCGTTGTTGAACTTCCTGATGTGGATAATCCTGCAAAAGCAAAAGAAATTATTGGTAAACCTGCATTGCTTGAATTTAAACTTGTAGAAGCAATGAGCCCAAGCAGAGAGCAGTTGCTTGATCCTTTCGGCGGTGACGTGCCATCTGGTATGGTTGTGTTGCCATATGCAGAACGTGGCCGTAAAGAATATGTGCTCGTGCCAGACTATGCTGAAGTGACCGGTAGACATTTGAAAGATGCACATCCTGGTACGGGCGGTCAATTCGGGACGAATGCTGCAGTAAACTTTGTATTCTCTCCAGAGGGCGGCCGTAAATTTAGCGAGCTTACTGGCCAAAACATTGGTAAATATTTAGCAGCGATTTTAGATAACCAGGTTATCTCCGTTGCGGTTATACAAAGTGCTATTAATACTGAAGGGCAGATTTCAGGCAGCTCATTTACGCCTGAAGATGTTAAACAACTTGCCTTGATGTTTAAATCAGGTTCATTCCCAGCGCCAGTGAAGTTTGAAGAAGAGCGTACGGTAGGCGCTACACTGGGTAACGAAGCTGTTAAGAGTGGTGTTATTTCTTGCGCTGTTGGCTTAGGGTTGCTTCTTATATTTAGTCTTATTGTATATAAATTATCAGGGCTGTTTGCCTTCCTGGCATTGGTGTACAATCTGTTACTTATGTTAGTTGCGATGGCAATGTTTAGAGCGACATTGACGCTTCCTGGTATTGCTGGTATGGTATTAACCATAGGGATGGCTGTGGATGCATCTATTCTGATTTATGAAAAAGTCCGTGAACTATTAGCAGGTGGTGAGACGCCACGTGCGGCACTTAACGAAGGCTTTAAAGATGCCATGGCTGTTATTCTTGATGCAAACATAACAACCTTTATTGTTGGCCTTGTGCTGTTCTTTTTTGGAACTGGTCCAGTTAAAGGATTTGCAGTTACCTTGATGATTGGTATAGGTGCTACATTGATTGCAGGCTTATTCTTCTTGAAATCATTATTTAATGCCTACTTCTTTATTAAGAAAGATGTACGGAAATTAAGTATTTAACATTTTGTTGGCGACGTAGCTCAGCTGGCTAGAGCGGCGGAATCATAATCCGTAGGTCCGGGGTTCGAGTCCCTGCGTCGCCACCAACCTACGCCAAGGCTTCCGCCTACATATAATTACGGCGGACGCGGCCGGCTGCTGTGCCCGGCGAAGCTTTAGCGAAGCCTGGGGCGCGGCCAGTTTTTTCTAAGGAAGTAACAATAACGTAGGTAGAAAAAGCAGTAGGTTGCCCGCCGAAGTTTGCCGAGCCTGACGGCCCGGATAAACGTAGGCTGGGCTGGCGCTCTCAAAAAATGACTGGCGAGCCAGAATGAATTATATTTATAGTAAATTGTTGCCCTGTCTAGAAATAGATGGGGCTTTTTTGTAGCGATAATTATTGAGTTAAGCTATGTCTGATATAAAGTCTTTTAACGCAGCATTATTTTTTACAGTGCTTCGTCTTGTAGTAGCGCCTATACTTATGCCAGTGCTGATCGTATATTGGTTGCCATTAAACAATTATATATTCAATGGCATTATGGTTGCGTTATTTGCTTTCTTTGCATTAACAGACTTTTTTGATGGCTATTATGCCCGCAAGTTAAAGCAAGAGACGCCATTGGGAAAAATGTTAGACCCACTTGCTGATAAAATGTTTGTGGTTGCAACGTTGTTGGCCTTGATGTCGGTAGGTAAAATTGCACTGCCATGGGTACTTATTTTAGTATTGCGTGAGCTTTGGATAAGTGGATTGAGAGAAATTTCATTGCAGTATGGTTTTCAATTACCGGTTTCATATTTAGCGAAATGGAAGACCACGTTTCAACTGTTTTTTATTGCTGTAGTGTTACTTCAGTTTTCTACGCTATATTGGCTTGAAGTAACGCTTCTTGCTGCAACAATCTATTGCTCGGTGTTGTCTGCTATGCGTTACACAAAGCAGCTTGTAATGAAATTGTATTAGTCGTTGTTTTTTTGCGTGCTGTATTTATTTAAAAAATCTGTATAGACAGTTTGAGCGTAATGGCCAGATTGATGATTGCCAAAAACTGTATAAATATCAACAGTTTGTGTTCGTTTAAAATCAATAGCGATGGTACCAGTTTCGGTATTGTGATACAATATCTGAACTTTGTTTTCAGAACGTATAATGCGTGCCAGGCTCTCTTTTGTATGAGTCAATAATATTAACAATAAAATGCTTTTTCATACTATCTGGATATCTATAGTTTGGTTAAAAATCAATTCTATAATACAGGTGTATACCAGGCTGAGTCAATTAAGATAAAATAATGGTAATACTGCTTTTATCTATAGTAGAACCATTGAGGATATATGAAATTTGATCACGGAGCCCAACTTTTTGACGAATTAGAGATTATTAGCCCCGTTTAGAAATGACGGAGCTGTTAAGCCGTATATTTAATCAAGCAACTGTATTAATTCTCTAATTTTTGATTAACGTTCGGTATGAAAAAATAAATTATTCTATTCGTATCCATGCGGATCGAGTGAATGTCTATTGTGAGTATCCCTAGCAAAGCTGTCAAACAATTTTGCAAGTTGTGCGTTTTGTAATTGGGTTACTGGACCTACGCCTGTTTCTTTTGGGAATTTTTTTAACTCATGTAAGATTTTCTCTGCTTCAGTTCTATCTTGTATTTCTCTATATGTATAATATATAAAATATCCTGTATGTCTTTCTTCTATTTTATAAACTTTATACACCTTACGTATGGTATCTTCTATAGCCTCTATCTGACCTTCTGCATCATACATAGTTGTTAGAAATCTACCTTTATGGAAGAATGTTACTGCTATTGCTTTATGCGAATACAGCATAATAATAATGAAAAGAGAGTAAAATAAATATTTTTTCATTTTGTTATTTAACATTATTTTATATCTTAATACCATGTATATAAAGAGATACAATAAAAATTACTCATATTTAATTATATAAAATATAGCAAAATAGTCAAATTCTAATAATATATATATTAATTTGGATGAGTAATAAACAAATAAATAATGCTATACTACTGCTGTCTATATTTAGGAACCGTTGAGGATATATGAAATTTGCTCAAGTAGCACAATTATTTGATGAATTAGAAATTATAAGCTCTCGTTTAGAGATGACAGAATTGTTAAGCCGTATATTTAAGCAAACGACGGCACAAGAAGCGCAAATTATTAGTTATCTTTCACTGGGTGAGCTTAAGCCACCGTATATTGGTACCAAATTTCAATTGGCCGAAAAAAATTTAACCAAAGTTGTGGCACGTTTGTTGGGCTCTTCTGAAGAGCAAGTTAAACAACAGATGCAGCACTACGGTGATCTCGGCTCAGTGGTTATGCTGGGCAGTTGGCAAACAGCACAAGAACCAACATTGGTTGACGTCTACCAAGCGTTGGAAGCTATTGAGCAGGTACATGGCACTGGTGCGCAGGAGCGCAAGTTGGAGCTTGTTTATACGTTGCTTTCTCACCTTAATCAAGTGGGCGCCAAATATGTCATTCGTATTTTAATTGGGGCGCTCCGCTTGGGCTTTTCTGATATGACGGTTATTGATGCACTCTCCTGGATGCTTGTGGGCAACAAATCAGTTCGTGGTGTTGTAGAGGATGCTTATAATATATGTGCCGATATTGGTAGAATAGCGTTTGTTGCCAAAGAGCATGGGCTAGAAGGATTGCGCGCTATGCGTATTGTGGTAGGCATTCCTATTCGTCCTGCAGCAGCAGAGCGCATGCCAACCGCAGCAGCAATTATAGAAAAATTGGGCAGCTGTGTAGCGCAGCCAAAATTAGATGGGTTTCGTTTACAGATTCATTTAGATAAGACGCAAAATCCAGCCTTAATAAAGTTTTTTTCCCGTAACTTGATTGATATGTCCGCTATGTTTCCTGACATTGTGCATGCATTGCAAACACTGCCAGTTGATACGCTCATCTGCGAAGGTGAGGCCATAGCCTATGACCCTAACACAGGACATTTTGTACCATTTCAAGAGACTGTAAAACGTAAACGTAAACATGGCATAGAGCAACTTGCAGAAGATTTACCGCTCCAGGTATTTATTTTTGATGTTCTGTATTTAAATGGTGAAAATTTAATGGGCTTAACGCATGAACAGCGCAGACAAAAAACAGAAGAGCTTTTTAAAGGGTACGCAAATCTAACGCTTAAAGCGATTGATGAAGTTTTTGTACAAACACCGCGTGAACTTGAGCATTATTTTTTAACAAATATTGAGACTGGGCTTGAAGGTGTAGTGGTAAAAAAACGTGACTCTATCTACCAACCGGGCAAGCGTAATTTTAATTGGATAAAGCTCAAACGCCAAGAAGAGGGGCATTTAGATGACACTATCGATTGCGTAGTTCTTGGTTATTACTACGGCCAGGGCAAGCGTGCCCAGTTTGGCATCGGCGCTTTTTTGGTGGGGCTTTATAATAAAGAGCGTGATCTGTTCCAGACAGTTGCTAAAATAGGCACTGGATTGACCGATGAAGAATGGATCGATTTAAAAAAGCAGTGTGATACTCGCAAAGCAGCTGAGTGTCCACATAACGTTGAATGCGCTAAAGAGCTGTTTCCTGATGTCTGGACGTATCCAGAGATTGTAGTACAGGTTCGTGCTGATGAGATTACAATATCTCCATTACATACAGCTGGCAAGACGGCTGAACATGCTGGTTATGCCTTGCGCTTTCCGCGTATTATGGGCTATAGGCCTGATAAGGCGGCTACTGATGCAACAACAATAGATGAATTAAAGACGTTGTTTAATGAGCAGCGCTAGCAGTGGCGATCTCTTTTTGAATTTTTGCTGATCTGGCTCTGGCTTCAGCTCATTTTTCTTTTTGTTCAAGCATAAAGTGATTGCACTTTAAATTTCTTTGGTAAGACCCTTCAGAAGAAAGATGTAGGCATAACTAGTCAAAAACCATGTACAAGCAAACAAGTTTGTTGAAATAAATGTTTTCAAAACTCCAACATTAGATTTTTTCTTAATTGCTAACAAGCAGCCGACTGATAAGATGACCAAAGTACTACCACAAATAAATGATTCATGGCAATCCAAAATGCGATTGCTTACTGCTGATGCCCCTGTTGAATTTGTATTTTGTGATAATGCCAAGATAAGAAGCAATGCATATTTTTTCATATTATTCTCATATAATGATTAATTATAATTAATAATAATTAAATAAATCCCTTTTGTCAAAAACTCTTTAGTAAAAGCAAGAAAAGCAATCGGTAAATATTTTCTATTTTAAAATATTGACATTTTATAGCATCCCTGGTTACCGTTAAAAAGGAGATTGAACTGAAGGGGGGGATTTGAGAATGAAAAAGACTAGTCTAAAACTCATACTATATTTAGTACCTATGTTGTCTGTGTTGCCGGGATTATGCGCTGCAAATAAAACAAATAAAGCTGTATTTTTTGATCTATTTGCTGTTTTGATCGATAGAAAAAATCTTCGTGCGCGACAATATATTGGTGTGGGTGATTATCTTACCTATGCCTTTTCTGGCGCAACAAAGAATGCGGATTTAGAAAAGCGATATGCAGACTTTTTGGCTAAAGCTGCTGAAGATGACCCGGTAGCTTCTGGACAACAGGCTTGGTACAACGGTAGACCAATTTGTGCTACCATGCTTGATTGGCTTAAAGGATTAAAAACAAGTAAAGAACTTATCGATTTTCTTAATAACTATATGCATGAGCACAATGATTTCTTTTTAAGCGGTACAGAGAAGAAATTGGTAACTGCCATTATCAGTTTAATGAGGCCAGAGGTGCTTTCATCTATTATGGGTCCAGTTAAACCAATGATTAAAGTGATTAAAGATTGTAAGCAGGAAAAAAATGGTACGCACAACCAAGTATTTCTTCTGACTAATTGGGATAAAGAATCGTTTGATTTATTAAAGCAGCAGAAAGAACATATGCCAATGATGGCATTGTTTGGCGATGATAACATGATTCTTTCGAGTGAGGTACATATGTTGTTACCATCTGAGGAGCTGCTTGAGTATGCTGTTAAAAAGGCTGGGTTGCAGCCAAGCGATTGCATAATTATTACAAAAGAAAAAGAAAATATTCCAGCGTTTGAAAAATTTGGAATGAAAACAATTTTACATACGTCAACAGGGCAAACACGTAAAGAGTTAGCAATATATGGAGTTTTGTCTTAGATTAAGGGATTTTTAATATTAAAAGTTTCTGTATGCTAAGAAATAAGGGGAAGAGTCATGGAACGGCTAAAGTTCTTATTGGGGATAATTATGATGTCGTATGCTGCGCAGTTAGAAAGTAATGCCATTATTTTTGACTTAAATGGTGTTTTACTTGATAAAAATTCTTTAAAGGTTGCTTACTACTTACATGCAGGCGATCTTCTTTCGTATGCGATATCATCCTCTTCACGTCATTTAGACTTAGAAAAACGTTGTAAAGAGTTCTTAGGGTTCTTAGCAGAAAAAGAACAACCTGATCAAACGAAGCGAAAAGTATTGCTGCCGGGCGAACAAGCATTGCCTGGTATTATGCAAGGATGGTTAAAGGGAGAACGAACAACCAAAGAGCTTATTGATGGTATGTCAGCGTTTATTCATGAGCATACAGGCTTTTTTGTAAGTCCTACAGAAAAAAAACTTATCCATGCAATTACAAGTTTAGTAGATCCTACAGTGTTTTCTTCGGTCATGGCGCCAGTACCAGCAATGATGAAAGTGGTACAAGAGTGTAAACGACAAACTGATCAACAAGGTAATCCAAAACATCAGCTGTTTATTTTATCTAATTGGGATAAAGAATCTTTTGATCTTATCAAAAAACAGTTTGCCTCATTGTTTGAGCATTTTGATGAGAAGAATATTATTATTTCTGGCCAGATTGGCATGATGAAGCCTGATCGTGAAATATTTGAATATATAATAAAAAAATACAATTTAGACCCTACAAAATGTATTTTAATTGATGACCAGCCAGAAAATATAGCAGGCGCCATAAGCCATGGTATTGCAGGGATTCATCATAAAAAACCAGCAGAAACTCGCAAAGCTCTAATCTCTCATGGGGTCATTATAAAATAACGGTTTTTCCGAACGTTGGTGTCGCTTCATCCTTCCAGCCGTCGCCCTTTGGGCTATGGCCGGCACGGCGATACTAGATCACTCTCAGCCTTCTTCTAGCGGAGTTTATCCTGCGGTGTCCGCCCATACTTCGCGAAATGCTTCGTAGGGCACAGCCCAGGCTTCGCTAAAGCTACGCCGGGCGCAGCCGAAACTTTTGTGAAGGCTGGATGTGAAGGCGGAAATCCATGAAACACATAAAACAACTAAAAAATGGTTATTTATTTTTGCATACGTCGTAAAAGTATTTTGCTTCTTGAGCTGGATCTTCTGCTTGGGTAATCGTTCTGCCTACAATGATACCATCTGGTTTTAATGGTATGATTTTCTCAAGTGTATCACGTGTTATTTTTGCTGATATATAGATAGGTAAATTGGTATTACCACGAACCATATCCCATTTGTCTAGGAATGAAAGTGGATCCTCTTCATCGAATGGTTGATGAAACAAGATAGCATCGGCCCCTAAATTTTTTGCCTCAAGGGCTGATTGACCTGGTGAACTTGCATCAATAATGTCCAGCATGACTTTTTTATTAAAGCCATGAGCGGTAGTGCAGGCAGCATGAATTACATTTTTGCCAGTACCTGCCATGACGGTCACCCAATTTGCTCCTGCGCCAAGCAGAATGGTAGCGCTTTCTTTGCCACGGTCAATAACTTTAGCGTCAGCGAGCAGTGTACTTTCTGGCAACTGCTCTCGGAATGTTTTTATTGCTGCAGAACCGTATTGATAAATGAGCATGGAGCCAATCTCAATAATATCAACATAAGGTTCGATACGTTTAGCAATCTCTATTGCTTTTTCTAAATCAGTAAAGTCGAATGAGACTTGTAAATTCATACATTACCCTTATAAAAAAGTAACTTCCTGCAAAAGTATAGCAAGTTTTATGTTTTTTAAAATAATGGCCATTGTTTATGACGCAAGTAAGCCAGCAAAATCTTTTTGTTGTTTAAAAATACTTTTAGTAACTGGACCAAAGAACTGCTTTATAGTAAGTACGAAAAGAGCATTGCTTAATCCATCATATCCTTTCTTGACATAAACATCAGGCAAAATGAGATGCGGACTATTCATGGTTAAATAAGTCCCTGTTGGTAGCAGAACTTCTTCAGGATTAGCAAAGATAACGATTGTTTGCAATGGGACAATCCCCTTTTTAGGTGGTGTTGCGTAGGTTATATTCCAGTAATAAACATTACTGTTCGGGTATTTTTCCCGTACAGCATGCAGCATTTTGGCAGGGGTATTGGGAGCAATCTGCCAGTATGCAATTGTATTACCCACCATCATTACTTGATTTATTTGTTGTGTTATCAAGATAAAAAGTTCCGGTTGTTCAGTTTTACGAGGAAAGGTTATCTGATTTAATTCATCAGTTATTGATAAGTAACCCATATACGTTGCAAAAACATTGTTGTTGACTATTGGTTTGAGTTGATTTTTAATAATTTTTTTTGTTACGTTATTGACCATTCCTAAACGGTCTAGCTCTTCTTGGCTGTACGCTGCTAGCGGCAAGTCTTGTACAAAAAAAGTAATAACGTGATTAATTTGCTGTGCAAACGCAGTTATCTGATATAAACTGCATACAAGTAAAGATATACGTTTATGTATCATCTGTATTAACCTCACTGGAAATCAGATGCTAAAAAGCTTTTATCTTAAGGTATAGTAACAAAGTTGTTCTCTAAAAGTCTATGGTTTAAGGAATAGAATAATGGTAGCAGCTCCTACTGCTGTAGATAATGAAATTTGGCACTTGTTTGTAAAGCATTATAACATAACCCCTGAGCAACAAGAACTTTTTAAACGGTACTATCAGTTATTGGCCGAGTGGAATGATATGCATAATATTACTCGTATTACTGAACCAAGTGCCGTTGTGTTAGACCATTTTTGGGATTCATTGAGCATCATTAAGTATATTGATTTTCATATGCTGCGCTCCATAGCAGATGTTGGTTCTGGTGGTGGCTTTCCTGGTATCCCTCTTAAAATTATGTACCCGCATCTTTCGTTATTTTTGATTGAGGTTAACCAGAAAAAGGTTGCTTTTTTAGAAGAAGTTATAGAAAAACTTCAACTTTCTAATGCCTACGTTTGCGATCAGGATTGGCGTACTTTTTTACGTAAAACAGATTATGTTATTGACCTATTTACGGCGCGAGCTTCGCTTTCGATGGCAGAACTGCTTAGAATTTTTAAAGCAAGCTCTTTATATCGACATGCAAAACTTGTGTATTGGGCATCTGAACATTGGCAGCCTACCGTAGAAGAGCGTCCGTATCTTATTAAATTTCATGAATATTCAGTAGGGAATAAAATCCGACGACTTGTTGAATTTGCGATGATCCAGTCCAACCATAGTTGAAAGGAGCTGCGGTGAAAAAAGGAATTTTAGTGAGCTATATAGATGATATTAAGTACAATATGGCCGGAGAAAGTTATTCAACAATTCTCCGGTATTTTTTTCCTGAACTTGTGACAGCATTTATTTTATACTCTGCATTAGCGCTTATAGATGCCCGTTTTATTGGAAGTCTCAAATCTACCTCTTTGTATGGCACATTAGGGGTTACTAACGGAATTTTTCATTTTATTTTTAAAGCTGCTGAAGGCATTTCTATTGGGGCTAGCATTTTGTGTGGTCAATTCAATGGTCATGCATATTATAAGCGAGTAGGGCACACGCTGGCGCAAGCTTTTTGGATATCGATGTTAACAGGGTTGGCAATAGCGTTTGTGTTTTATGGCGGCGCTTATTGGATTTATTATTTTAATAATGTTCCTGAGCGCATGATTACGCTTGGGACGCCATATTTGCAGCTACGTGCATTAAGTATCTTTTTTATATTTATCTATTTTGCTTTTATTGGTTTTTTTCGTGGTATCAAAAACACAAGAATACCGATGAATATTTTTGTGGTCGGTGCGGCTGTTTTTCTTTTTTTTGATTATGCACTCATATTTGGTAAGTTTGGCTTTCCTGCAATGGGAATGCGGGGTTCTGCTATGGCAACCTTATTGCAATCTATAGCGATGGCAATGGCTGCTCTTATTGCCGTATTTTGGGATAAAGATTACCGCAAATATGCTATTAATTTATTTCAGCCGATAGATAAAGAAAGTTTAAAACAATTATTTTTATTAAGTTGGCCTGTAGTGCTTGATAAGTCTATTATGGCGGTTACCTATATATGGTTAGCTGCTATGATTGCACCCATGGGTAAATATATTATTGCCAGCTTTACCGTGATTAAAGATATGGAGCGGTTATCATTTTTACCGGCTATCGCGTTTGCGCAGATTATTACGTTTTTAGCGAGTAATGATTTTGGAGCGGCCCATTATGAAAATATTAAAATCAATATTAAAAAAGTTCTTTTATTGTCGACGATTTTTGTGGCGATTATTGTTGTAATTTTCTGTCTATTTCCTGGCGGATTTATACGTTTTTTTGACCAAAAAGGGGCTTTTACGGAGTTTTCTATTCAAGTATTTCCTCTCGTGAGCGCCTTGGTCTTTTTAGATGTTTTACAGCTTGTTTTATCTGGCGCCTTGCGCGGGATTGGGCATGTTCGTCTGGTGATGTGGTCTAGGTTTTTTATCTGCTTTGGATTCTTTTTCCCTGTTTCTTATATCCTTTCTCATATGCATTTTTCAAATGAGATATTAAAATTTGTACTTATTTATGGTAGCTTTTATATAGCAAATGGTCTGATGAGTCTTGTTTATATCAATAAATTTAGATCTGATACATGGAAATTGCCAACAATTACGAGGAATAATGGCTAAGATAACGCGTGACGAGGTCCTTAAAATTGCAGCTATGTCAAAAATAGCTATTAAAGAGGATGAAATTGCTATCATTAGTAAGCAGTTAGAGGATGTTTTAACTTACGCAGAACGAGTTCGTGTGGTTGCGAATGTTCAACAAACAGAGCAATTATATAAAAATGTTAATGTTATGCGTGATGATGTAATAGTTCCAACAGACTATAAGCCAATCATAGAACAAGCACCGCTTTCTATTGATAACTATTTTGTTGTTCCAAAAATTCTTGAAACTGAATAAGGACTCTGCATGAGCTCACTTGCCTTTGCTACTATTACAGAATTAAAACAAAAACTTGCTAATAAAGAACTGTCTTCACGCGAATTATTAGAATCATCTATTGCACGGTTCAATAGGTATAACCAAGAACTTGGAGCGGCGCTTGAAGTTTTTGATGTAGAATCAATTTTAGCAGCTTCAACGACTACTCAAGGTCTGTTGGCTGCGATTCCAGGTATTATAAAAGACAATATCTGTATTAAAAACAGAATTGCTTCATGCGCTTCTAAAATATTAGCTATGTATCGTGCCACCTATGATGCTACAGCGATTACCCGCTTAAAAGAGCAGGGTGCGCTGTTAGTTGGGCGTGCCAATATGGATGAGTTTGCCATGGGCTCTTCAAACGAATACTCTGCCTATTATCCTGCAAAAAACCCTTGGGATTTGTCTCGAGTACCGGGCGGTTCAAGTGGTGGTTCTATTGTGAGTGTCGCTGCGGGGCTTGTGCCATGGGCGCTTGGTTCTGAAACAGGCGGTTCAGTCCGTCTTCCTGCTGCTTATTGTGGTATTGTAGGTTTAAAGCCTACGTATGGTTTAGTCTCTCGCTATGGCCTTATTGCGTATGCATCCTCATTGGATCAGATTGGTATAGCAACGCGCACAGTACATGATAACGCGCTTGTCTTGTCCGTTATAGCTGGTCATGATGTTAAGGATTCATCATCTGCTGCAACCGTTCAAAAAGATTATACTCTGGGTTTAGATGGAAAATTGCCCACTGGCTTACGTATAGGGTTAATTGATACTATGTTGCATGCTGAGGGAATGGATCCAGAAATTCAGCATGCTGTTGAGCAGACGCAAGCAGTGTTCACCGGGTTAGGGGCTCACGTTAAACGCATTCAATTAAAGACGCTTGATAATGCAACGGCTGCATATTTTATTATTAGTCGTGCAGAGGCGGCTTCAAACTTAGCGCGTTTTGATGGCGTGCGGTATGGGTATCGTAATAAGGATGCGCAGACATTGAATCAGATGTATGAAGAGACGCGTCATGATGGCTTTGGTTTTAACGTACGCACACGTATTTTAGTTGGTAATTATGTGCTGTCTGTTGGGCATGCTGGAGATTTTTACCAAAATGCTAAAAAAGTACAAGCAATGATACGACAAGAAATTGCAGATATTTTTTCTGAGGTTGATGTGTTACTTGCTCCAGTAACGGCTGGTCCGGCATTTAAGCTTGGTGAATGCATGGAAAATCCATTGCAGATGGATTTAACTGATTATTTTACTGGTTTTGTTAATTTGGCTGGAATTCCAGCGATTTCAATTCCATGCGGCTTTACATCAACGAATCTGCCTATTGGTTTTCAATTAATTGGCAAACATTTTGCAGAAGATCTATTATTTAAAGTGGCTCATGCCTATGAACAGCAGACGCCATGGCACACCAAGCACCCCATAGGTTTGGAATAATAATGTCTTTCCTGCAACTTTTCACCTATTAAGGCTTTTGCTTTTTTTATTTTTCCATTATTGACAATGAGAATAAAAATATAGTAGTATTAATGATAAGAACGCCTAGTGTAGGCGTATAAAAATTCAGGTGTTTATATAATTATGGCTTCATTTAAAGATTTTCCCTTAGTCGAACCTCTTCAGAAAGCTTTAGATACGTTAGGCTTTACTCAGCCTACCGAGATCCAAAATAAGGCTATTCCTATTCTTTTAGATCAACAAAAGGTTGATTTTCATGGCCAAGCGCAAACCGGTACCGGTAAAACGCTGGCATTTGGTATTCCTCTTTTAAACGCAATTAATCCAACCAAAAAAGAAGTGCAGGGCATTATTATTGCTCCTACCCGTGAATTGGTTGTGCAAATTACTGATAGTTTAAAAAAACTAGCTCACTTTATGGACATAGATATTGAAGCCATTTATGGTGGTGTCTCTATGACCGCTCAGATTAATGCATTACGACGTGGTGCTCAGGTTGTTATTGGAACACCCGGCAGACTTAATGATCACTTGCGTCGTGGTACACTTCGTTTAGATAGGGTTAAAACCCTCGTTCTTGATGAAGCGGATCTTATGCTTGATATGGGCTTTAAAGAAGAAGTTGATGAAATTTTAAATAAAGTAGCACAAGACAGACAGATTTGGTTGTTTTCTGCTACCGTAAAACCAGGTATCAAAGCATTAAAAAAATCACATATGCATGATCCTGTATCGGTATCTGTAGTGCCTGAAATGGCTACTGCATCTACCACGGAACAGTTTTTTGCTATCATACCAATGCGTGATCGCTTAAGCGCATTATGCAGATTTATCGATAGCACACCAGAATTTTATGGTTTTGTCTTCTGTCGCACTAAGCTGCTTGCAAGTGAAATTGCTGATCGTCTTATTGCTCGTGGCTACAAAGCAAACGCTATTCATGGTGATATGAGCCAAGAGATGCGTAATAAAGTTATGCAGCAGTTTAAGCAAAAAGAATCCTCGATTCTTGTGGCTACAGATGTTGCTGCTCGTGGTATTGACGTTTCTAACGCTACCCACGTTATAAATTTTTCATTGCCAGAAGACCCAGAAAATTATGTTCACCGTATTGGACGAACAGGGCGTGCTGGACAGACTGGTGTAGCGATCTCCTTTATTAATCGTTCAGAAGTATCTGCTATCCATCGTCTTGGTAAACGTTTGGGCACGGAGATTAAACCTATTGAAGTTCCTACTAAAGAGGACGTTGCTAAAATTCGTCTGCATAGTGTAGAAACGGTGGTGCAAGCAATGTGCGAAAAGATGCCAGAAGATAACGGTTTCTTTAAGCAACTCCATGATATGCTCAACCATTATACAAAAGAAGAAGTTGTTAATGGTTTTGCGCGTACGTTATATGACAAGTATTTTAAAGAATTAGCACAAGAAAAAGAGATAGAGGTTGCGACATATCACCCCGATGATAGAGATTTCTCTCGCCGTGAAGGTGGCAGAGGCGATCGTCGTGGCGGTGGTAGCCGTGGCGGCTTCCGTCGTCGCAGTGGCGGCAGAGGCTTTGGCGGTGATCGTCGACGTGATGAAGGTCATTCGGATCGTCCTGCTAATTACTCCAAAAGAAAATAATATCTTTAAGGCCTGATGTAAAAAATCAGGCCTTTTTGTTTGAGGCGGTTGTTTTAAAATAAAAGGTTAGGTGCTAGGATGTTAAAAAAATTATTAGTTTATATTCTGAGTATGAGTATGGGGACGGTAATGATTGCTCAACCTATTACCTTATTTATTGGCATTGATATTGCAGGTATTAATGTTTCAAACGTTCAACAATATATTTCAAGCAAATTGGCTACAAATTTTAAACCAGAGCAACATCCACATAGTACATTGGCCTATTTAGGACAATTAGATGCCCGTGTATTACAATCAGGCTCTGCTTTGAGCAATCTGCTTTTTTCTGTTGCTCAACAAGCAACGCCATTTTTACTGCAAGTTTTAAAAGGAACAAAAGCGCATTTATTGGGTAAAAACGCTTTAATTGTACCGTTGCATGATGCAACGGGCCAGTTGGCACAGATGGCAAAAGCTATACGCCAGAATCCTTTTATTCAAGAAATGGTTCCGAACATGCTCTCTTTTCAGCCGCATAGTACGCTAGGTCGTATAACAAATCCGCAAGATCCATTAGTGCAGAAGGTGGTACCAACCATCAATCCTCCAACGGGAACTGCCACTATTAATAAAATAATTCTGTTTCAGGCTGGCGGCCCCCTGAAAGAGCTTGTATCCTATGATTTGGGTACGGGTAAGCGGACAGAAACGGCGGCATATCGTCAGTTGATGGCCACTGCTTGTTCAGCTTAAGACGTGTTTCAGCTCTTATTTCTTTGTGGTATACTAGAAAAAACAATCTATAGGCTTTTCTTACAATAAGATCAGATTTTTATGGCATATTGGCAACAGCCGATTATTATCGGCAATAAATCATTTCCTCGTTTTATGGCGGCGCCCTTGGATGGGATCACCGATTCCCCATTTAGACGGCTAGTGCGTGAATTTTCTAAAGAAGAGCTTCTGTACACAGAAATGCGTCATGTAGCTTCGTTGGTTAATGCAAAAAATGGTCGTGCTTTTGACTTTGATCCATCTGAGCGTTCGCTTAACTTTCAGGTAGCGGCTAACAAAATAGAATTTATAAAGCCGGCATGCGACAAAATACTTGAGGCTGGTGTTGACCTGGTTGATCTTAATATCGGTTGTCCTGCCCGCAATGTGGTTTGTTCTGGAGGGGGATCCTCATTAATGGCAGATCTGCCACGGCTCAAAGAAATTGTTACCACCATGCGTACTGCGTTAGCGAACATTCCTTTTACCGTAAAGATTAGGGCTGGTTTTAAAGAGAAAAATGCCGTAGAAGTTGCACGATTACTTGAAGGATGTGGTGTTGATGCGCTTGCAATTCATCCACGGTTACAAGCACAGTTATTTACGGGGCAGCCTGATTATGCTTTAGCTGCAGAAGTAAAAAAAACACTTTCTATTCCGGTGTTATTGTCTGGCAATATTGTTAACTGGAAGACAGCGCAGATGGCATATGAGCAGACTGGAGTTGATGGCTTTTTAATAGGCCGCGGCATCTGGGGCCGTCCATGGAAACTTGCTGAGCTTAAGGCGCACGCAGCGGGTCAGGAATATCATGTCGATTTGCCAATGGTTCTGCAATGTGCTATTAAACATTTTGATTATATGATGGCTTATTATGGTGAGCATGGTATGTATTGTTTTAGAAAACATCTACCATTTTATTTGCGTGGGTTCCCAGAATCAGGTGTTTTACGTAAGCGGTTGATGGTAACCCAATCTAGCCAAGAAGTAAAAGAGGGTTTGCTAGAAGCATTAACATTAGTGAGTATGTAAGATTATGGTAGTGAAGCAGCGGTTACGAACATATCTCTTGGGTATATTATTGGTGGTGGCAACTGCCTTTTTCTTTACCACTTCATTGTCTTCCTATATTTTTTCTTGTTGTTTATATCCTTGGCTGCTCATGCAGCATACAATTGTTATGCCGTTACAGCAATGGTGGCACAATAATGATGTTGTAGTGTTGCAAGCGCAATTGAAGGCTGTGTGTAAGGAGCGTGACATGCTCTTGGAGCGTTATATTGCAGCGCAAGCAACTGCATCTTTTTATGACCAGATTCACGAAGTTGTTGAATTTAAACAACAGTATGCTGTGAGCCCACAGACGTTGGCACAGATTGTATTAAAACAATTTTCTGAACATGAACATGTTTTTTTTGTTAATAAAGGTGCCCGTGATGGTATTGTGCCAGATATGGTGGCATTGTATCATAACCATCTTGTTGGGCGAGTGATACAGGTGTTTCCTTATTACAGCAAAGTTGTCGCCATTACTGATAAAACATGCAAAGTTGCGGCCTATTGTGCAAAAACTAAAGCCAATGGTATTTATGAAGGGGTACATTCATTAACAGAAACGGCGCTGAATCATGTGAGCCATTTACAGCAAGTGGAAGAAGGGGATTTGGTAATCTCGAGTGGCGACGGGCTTGTGTTTCCTCAAGGGTTTGCCTTGGGTACCATACAGGTGGTTACGCTTGATGGCGTGCAATATAAAATTTCTGTACGTCCTGCCATCGATGTTTCGACGCTTTTGTACTGTTATCTGATGCAAAAAGGTGCAGAGAATAGACCGATACTGCAAGAGGTAAAGCCTGTAGTCGAAAAGCAGATCGTTGTTAAAAAAGAAAAGCAGCCCTTGCAGCAGGCTGCTAAAATAGCACCGGTAGCACCAAAAGCTGTGCCCATCGTGCAAGAAATTCAGCCACAACCACCAATAGCGCAACCAATCATTGTCGTAGAGCCGGTATGCGCGCAGCCTGCAGAAGCAACCGTTATAGAAGCTGCAGTTATTGATACGCCATTAACACAGCCAGCCGAAGAGCCAGCAAGCGTGCAACCAGAAATAGTAGAACCTATACAAGCTTAAAATAATAAGTCGTTATAAGCAGCCATTTTTACGCAAAAAATGATGCACTGCCTGTTTATATTTTTCTTGGTCGCATAAATTGGCATGTCCACCTTGTTGCAATGTCAATAAACTGACATTGATTCTGCCGCCTTGAGCGCTCAGTGCTTCATATAAGCGTAACGTGCTTGTATATGGTATAAGTTGATCGCCTTCAGAACAGATAAATAGAATAGGAATAGATTTATCAATTTTTGTAACAAAATTAATCGGTTGTTCTGCGTTGCGATTATATAATGGATAGATTGCTTTCATGATAGTATTTGTCGGCAAAACGTATGAGAGACCATATGAAAGCATATTGCTAATAATATCATCAATATGTGCAAAAGGTGATTCAACAATAATAGCTTTCACGTTGGTAGGTTGTTTTTTGCCTGCAAAATTAATGACGGTTGCAGCTCCGCGAGAGAGACCGAATAGTACAACACCTTGAGAATTATCCAATTGATTAAATCTATCGAATAATGTATCAATATCATCCTTTTGACCTAAGGCTGATTTGGTAGGATCAAATTTGCCATCATGAAAATCATTAAAATCAAACGTGCAGGAATGTTTGGGTAAGATGTCATAATGTACATAAACCTGAACATCGTTACCATTACCGCCAACACCGTGACAGAAAAGATATGTTGGTTTTGCTATGCTTACAGGCGTAAAGAGAAACAGTGTTATTGCCATTAACACATTGAGTAATTTTTTAAACACAAAATCCCCTATGAAAAGTATGCAACCTATTACTTTTTGAGTATAGATGAGCTTGATCTGTGGTGCAAAAGGATGTAATGCGTATTATTCAATTTGCAAAATTACAAAGATAATAGCTTCTTTTGCGTAGATTCTGTTACCAATCTAGTTAATAACGATGTTGTACAGGTATCATTGCGTTGCCCGGTTAACTGTTCTAACAGGCCAGGCTTTGGTGGTTTTACCCAGTCTATGTCGCCTTCAATCAGCGCCAATTCTTTAATCTTTTTTATGGCATCATATTCAGAGCCGATAGCGTCAACAAGACCCAATGCTAGTGCTTGTTTGCCCGTAAAGATTTTGCCATTTGCCCAATTGTCTGCAGTATTTAGGGATAGCTTGCGTGCATGTGCTACATTGTCTTTAAAGTTATTGTAAGAATCATCACAAATAGCTTGCAAGAGCTGTTCTTCATCGGGATTAGTTGCTGTAAATGGATTACCAATAGCTTTATATTTACCAGCTGGATGAGCGATGTATTCTACTTTCCATTGGTTTATAAATTCTTTTAATTTGAAATAGCCGATGTACGAACCAATATTGCCTACCGTGGCTGCTGGGGATGCAATGATATAATCGCTCGCGCAGGCAACTTCATAACCACCGGATGCGCACACCGAGAGTGTCAGCGTGACGACGGGTTTATGAAACTCTTTCTTGAGGGATAAAATTTCATGATAAAGGGCCGTGCAGGTTCCTGCATAACCACCTGGGCTATCTATCCGCAACAGGATTGCTTTTATTTCTTTATCTTCAAACTGCTTTCTGAGGTAATCCGTATAAAAACTAATATCATCAATAGTGTCTGCAATGCATAATGAAGCAACTTTATTATGAGCAATACCGAACTGCTTATATTCTTTGTGTATGGAGCGCCAGGCTATTGGAGCCATTATGGCTATAAGCAATAGAAGGAAAATTATACGTAAAAATGAGGTGATTGTTGTTGTCATGCCGCTCTCCTGGCTTGTTTTGGATAGATTTTGCTAAAATTTATAGAAAGGATATAGATGATTATTGCAGATAATGCGCGTAAAAACAATTATTTTTTTTGACATTTTTCTCCTTTTTATCTACACTTTTTTCTGTCTTGTAATGCGGGCGGTTAGCTCAGTTGGTAGAGCATCAGTCTTACAAACTGGGGGTCACTGGTTCGAGTCCAGTACCGCCCACCATACTTCGCGTAAAGCTTCGTATGGCTAAAGCCAACTTGATGATTTTACTATGGATTTATAGTTAATGATTAAGCGAAGTATGCCCTTCGAAGCTCAGCAGAGCGTAGTAGGGCAGCCTTGATTGGCCCAAACCCCCAAGAAATTTTGAAATTTGTTCCTCGGTAGCTCAGCGGTAGAGCACCCGACTGTTAATCGGTAGGTCGCAGGTTCGATCCCTGCCCGAGGAGCCAGTCATTTCTCGCCAAGAAATGACTGACAAGCCAGCCAAAAGGTTTTATTTTAAAAACTGAATAAGCTGGTATACTTTAGATATATATACATCAAGATTATCTACGATCTTGATATCCCATAAAAAATTCTTTATGGGGCTGTAGCTCAGTTTGGTTAGAGCGTCCGCCTGTCACGCGGAAGGTCGTGGGTTCGAGTCCCATCAGCCCCGCCAGGCATTTCCTTCAGAAATGACTGGCTAGCGCCGCTAAATGACTAATTTTACAATAAGTGGTACTTACGCAAATTCCATGTAACTTAAAATACAACGCGATTTTTCTTTTCATTTAAGTCTCGCGATTATTTTTGGCGAACAGCGACCAGCCCATATGGCGTGGCTGTAGGCTTTTCTGCCCTAATTATCCGTATATTAATATCGGCATTATTGATCTAATAACAAATTTCATCTTTTTCTCCAGGTTGAATTATTTGTTTTTTATTATTTTATAAGAAGATTATCATTAATAAAATACAGATTGGAAATCAAAAAACGCTCTAAAGATCCTATTGACCGACGGTCGGTCCTGTGATATAGTTATCATATAATTCTTAATTAATAGGTGAAAAATTATGGTTAGGATGGTAAAAAATCCAGCAGATCGTAAACGTGAGATCATAGAAACGGCACGTCATTTATTTCAGAGCAAGGGATATGACAAGGTGACTATGCAGGATATCATGGATTCTTTGGATATTGCCAAGGGCACCATTTATCATTATTTCAAATCTAAAGAGGAGCTTTTAGAAGCTGTCATAGAAAGCATTGTAGAAACCAATGTTAGTCATATGCAGGATATTATTGAAACCACTTCCGGAACGGCCTTAGAAAAAATTAAAATATTAGCAAAGGCGGGTGATATTAGCGTAGAAAATACAAGCATTTTGGAAAGACTTCATAAGCCAGATAATAGCGCGATGCATTTGCGCATTCTCGCTTCTATGATTACAAAACAGGCTGGATTATATGAAGGATTGATCAAGCAAGGATGCGAGGAAGGAGTATTTACCGCGGAGAATCCATTAGAATGCGCTGAGCTTATTCTTGCGGGAGTTCAGTTTCTCACAGACAAAGGTATTTACCCATGGTCATCTGAAGATTTGCATAGAAGAGCCAAAACATTGCCAAAATTACTTGAACAACTTCTAAGAGCTCCATCAGGCTCATTCGATTTTATGATACAAATGACTCAAAATAATTAATTACTGAGGAAAGAAAAATTATGTCACACACTAAACAAACCAACATAGATTTAATCAATACATTAAAAGATCCAAAAGAAGCAGATAAGTATTTTTCATCAATATTAGAACAATGTAAGAAGCTTGATAAGAAAGAAGCAGATGTATTAATGCTTAATGCATTAAGAAATATTGCGCAAGCACGTCCCGAAGATGTTCATGTTGACATTAACAATGAAAATACTCTTACAATGAAAACATTGCTTCGGGTTCTCCATTTTGTTTCTAAAAAGTTAATGTAATAATTTTTTATCATGACATTAATTTTACTTTTAACATCAATTATTATTGTTAAGAAGGATACAGGCGTATTGCTTAAAGTGTAACACATTTTGAAAGAGAATTTATTAAGTAAAATTGACATCAGTCTTTAGAATTGAAAATGCCGTCTGGATCGTTATTAAGCGCTAAAGGCTAGCCTCAATTTCTGATCCTAAGTGCGTCGATCTCATCCTTCTGCGTAGAGCAAAGAAGAAATCCGTGGTACAATGATGATTTTGTGTTGAAATTGGCTTGTCTTAACAAGCAGTGGTACACTATCGTCTAATTGGTAGGATCTCGCGTTCTATTGCAGAGATGGGAGTTCGAATCTCCCTAGGAGTACCACACCAAAAAAGTCAAAACTGAATTCGTATTATGAGGAATTTATGAAGAAAACAAAATTGTTGTATGTCAAAAGACAAAATTTTCGCACTTATTTCTTTTTTGTATTCTTAATAACACTAATCTCCGGTTTGCCCGTTTTTTTTGTTAAGAGTAGTACGCAATACGTTAATGATATTGCTCGTGAGAATCAAAAGGATACACCTTTTATAAAGGCAATTAAATCTCAAGATATAAAGAAGGTAAAATCATTCATAAAATCAGGCGTTGATATAAATGAAGTTTATCAACATGGCTATACGGCCTTGATGATTGCCGTCAGCACGGGTAATATTGAAATTGTGAAATTATTAGTTGAAGCAGGTGCCGATTTAGAAAGTTATGATAACAATAGTAATACACCTTTGATGCATGCTTTTTTTAATGGTGAAAAAGATGGTGTTGTTAAATTTTTATTAACCAAAAAAGTGAACATTGAAGTAATGAATGGCCAAGAATATACACCTTTAATCTTGGCAGCATTAAATAATCATTGTAAATCAATGCAATTGCTCATTACAGCTGGCGCAAAAATTGAACAAAAAGGCCGTTTAGATAGAACCCCTTTAATGTATGCTATTGAGAATGGCTGTGTTGATGCGTTTAGATTATTGCTTAAAAATAAAGCAAACATAGAGACACGAGACGTTTTCACTTTTACTCCTCTTTTGTTGTCTGTATTTAACAATAATGGAGTAATGATTAGAATATTATTACAAGCAAAAGCGGATAGGAATGCTAGTACTATTAATACTATATCGGTCGGAAAAAAGAAACATTCCTTTTCTTCTGATGTTACTATATGGGCTGGCGAAAAAGATTTCTTGAATGATTTTTTTACTACTGCAATGCCTCCTATACCAAAAGGTTCGAAAGCATTGGATATAGCTAAACAATTTGAGTGTCGTCTTGCTGAAAACGTGCTAAATAATAATTAATTCTTTAACATCACCTTACCCGCCCATGATACTTCTGAATAAGCCGGCATGTAAAACTATCCGTTGATGTACAAGGAGTCGTATCAACAACAGTTATTGCTACAGTGGCTGGCAATGAATCCAGTGTTCCGTCATTTACTTTAAACGTAAAACTATCTGAGCCGACATAATTCAAATTCGGCGTATACGTAACTTCAGCACTAAAAGATCCAGTTTGCGTAATACTGCCAAGTATGCCATGGCTTGGCCCTGTTACAATGCTGAACGTTAATGGGTCGTCATCTGCATCTGAACCAGTTAATGGTATAAGAACAGCCGTGTTTTTATTCGTCGATGCGGAGGTTGGGTTTGCTACAGGTGCATGATCAATCAACTCAAATTGCACAAATGTAGGACTTCCGGCGGGCAAATATGAGAGTGAGTAATTTGGTGTTGCTCCTGTAAAGGTCACGGAATCAAACGTACCCGTAATACCAGACGACGTCAGAATTATGTACGTTCCAAGCGGCGTGTCTGGATTTAGATTAATCTCCAAAATACCTGCTAATGATGCAGTTCCAGTAACGGCAACTAATGATGTACCACTGGCATTAATATCGATATGTACAAGACTTCCAAGAGCGCCACCGCCTGCTGAGCTTAGCGTCAAGCTACCCAGCGTGAGCGTTTGCCCCGTATCTGGGGAGATAGTACCGGAATTGACAAAAATATCTCCGGTCAAGGTTCCAATTCCGCTCAATGTACCTCTTTGTGAGCTAATGCTTATGTTTCTGCAGACGGAAATTGGTGCTGTATCAATTTGTCCGTTCACCTTGAAATTCGCATTATTGATTTTGATAGTACCTGGATAATTCGTGGTGCCATTATACACAACAGTACCATTTCCTTGGACAAAGACATTTGTTCCACTTCCGCCCAAACTTGTATTATCAGCAAACGAAACTTGATCACCGAGTGTTAAAAGATCACCAACATCTTGTGCTATGAGCGTCAGCGAAGAACCTGAGCGCAAAAAAATACTGTTGCCCAATGCGGTGCCATCCAAGCCATCCGTACCGCCACCACTACCGGCAGTCCCATGAGTTCCTGCTTGTGTCGTGCAATTTGGGGTATTGAATGTTGTTGGAATTCCT
>Ga0206824_10094_pt1 | contig 29592 bp, 26 predicted proteins | sample Alteio_BWOrgCont_82_FD_152874 | JGI IMG/M metagenome (GOLD analysis project Ga0206824, IMG submission 152874) | Enriched cells from forest soil in Barre Woods Harvard Forest LTER site, Petersham, Massachusetts, United States -... | ecosystem: Environmental > Terrestrial > Soil > Temperate forest >...
CCGACGTCACCAAACCCGAAGATCGCGCAAAGGGAATGGGTTTGATCGGCGCTGCATTTGGAATTGGATTCACCCTAGGGCCCCCGCTGGGCGGAATTGCGGGCGCAAAATTGGGATTAGGCGCGCCGGGCTTTATCGCAGGTACATTGTGTTTGTTGAATCTTTTGTTCGCGATCGTGAACTTAAAGGAATCTTTTCCGCCTGAAAAACGCGCAGCTGCCGTGGGCGCAATCAAACGCGCTACGCGTTTAAGCTGGAACTCGGTCAAAATGGTTTGGGGCACGCCCGCTTTTTTGCCCATCTTAAGTTTCTTTTTTACGACTTACGCCTTTTCAAATCTAGAACAAGTCTTTTCGCTGTTGATTCAAACGCGCTTTCAACTGGATACCGAAAACGCAGCCTTTCAAACGGGAATGATTTTGATGTGGAGTGGATTTCTGGGCGCCATGATCCAAGGTGGCCTGATCCGTCGCTTAGTCCCAAAACTGGGTGAAACGCGTTTGATCAAAATGGGTCTGGTCACACAGGCATTTGCGATGTTGATGTTTTCGTATGCTCCAACTTATTCCAGTTTTTTCTGGGTGGCGATTCCATTGGCGTTTGGTTCTGGATTATTGAATCCATGTTTAAATTCGCTGATTTCAAAAGGCGCAGCGGCACAACATCAAGGCGCCGTGTTGGGTTTGTCGCAGGGCTTTTCCAGTTTGGCGCGCATCCTGGGGCCAATGACGGGGCTAACGCTTTTTCAATTGAACCCCCATTTTCCATTTTTGTGGGGTGCAATCGTGATTGCGGGAATCGGGCTCGGCGGCTGGTTTTTTCGCGCAAACTCCATGGATTCAGAAATAGCTACGGCTGCGGCGGATTAAGAATGATTAAGCATGCGAAATTTCCCTATTCTAAATTTATACTGCAAGGAGAAACTATGAGAATTGCATTGATCTTATTTGGACTGTTTTTTGTTCAAAATAGTTTTGCGAACGTCAAAGTAGCCTATTTTCTGAATGAAGGTTTTAAAGGAGAAGAATACTATACACCGCGAAAACTCATGGAAGCTGCAGGTTTTGACGTGAAAGTGGTTACCCGTTATCCCGGTTTCGTCAACCCCACCAGAACAGATCAAGCCAATAAAGTTCCGTCAGCCAAATCTGATTTTACCTATGACAACGTTAACCCCGAGAAATTCGACCTTTTGGTTTTCGCAGGCGGCGGCGGCGCGTGGGCTGACTATTTTCCAAATAAAACGATTCATAAGATTCTTAAGGATGCCTTTGATCGAAACCAATGGTTGGGTTTAATTTGTGCGGGCACTGGTGTTTTAGGCACGGCAAATAATCTATACGGAGATGGCGTTCCTTTAGCGAAGGGTCGGCACGTGACTGGTCTGCCTGAAGTATCGGGGTTGTTGATTCGACTAGGACAAGTAAACTACGACAAAGGTGATCTGAATAAGCCTAAAGTGGTCGTGGATGGGCATTTAGTCACAGGGCGGGACCCGATGTCGGCCCAGTTATTCGGCGAAACATTGGTTGCTAGTCTTCAAAAGAAGTAGTCGTTTCGATTTTAAACGACTAACCCAGCCGCATGCGCTGGAAAAACTGGATGATTTCTTCTTGAGACACCGTGGCTGTTCCACGCTTTCCGACTTCGATACCCGCGGCAAGGTTTGCGATCATCGCTGAATCTTCCAGCGAAACGCCACAAGCAAACGCCAATGCCAACACTGAAATCACGGTGTCCCCTGCCCCGGACACGTCATAAACTTCCTGAGCAAAAGTAGGAATAACAGTTGGCTTACGTCCGGCGTTTCTAAAAATCGCCATGCCTCCGCCGCCCAATGTAATGATCAGGCAGGATGCTTTCGTCTTTTGCAAAATTTGGTTTCCAGCATCGCGCAACGTTTTGTCATTTGTGATGCGTATGCGACTTAAGGCTTCGGCTTCGCGTCGATTCGGGGTCAAGCACGTTGCGCCGGTATACAACTCGACAGGCGATTTCAGATGGGGGTCAATCAACACCGGTATTTTTTTTCGTTTCGCAACAGCAACGACGTCGCGCACCAGTGACCGGTCCAGCAATCCCTTTGCGTAATCCTCGATGATCACTGCATCGCATTTTGCCACGACTGAAATAGCCCGCGCGCGCACTTTCTTTCGAACATCTTTTTCCAACGCATGGACGTCCTCGAAATCGACACGCAATAATTGTTGCGTTTCGGCAACCAAGCGCTCTTTCAGAATCGTTCTTCGAGTTGGGTCTTCGACCAAAAACTGTGGTTGAATTTTATTGAGTCGCGCTAACGCTTTAAAGTCCTTTGAATCTTGATCACGACCGACCACCCCAACCAACATCGGTGCGCCGCCTAAAGCAACGACATTGTCCGCGACGTTCGCCGCTAGGCCCAATTTCAAATATTCGCGTTCGACCGCTAAAATCGGAACCGGCGCCTCTGGACTGATGCGGTCGACAGAACCTTGGGTATATCGGTCGATTCCAACGTCCCCAATGACTGCGATTTTTTTCTTATGAAACGACGTCAACGCGGTAATTAAATTTTCTTCGTTCAAGGGTGCCTCGAAAGAAATTTTACAACAGATTTTGATGAAAATCTCTCCATACAATCAAATTCTGAACACTTAGGCCCAAGACAGGAAAAGTGCGCCGGACACTGGACATCTGGCGTCCACGTTTCATGTTGCCCAGACTGTCCGATCGGCCCCCAACGTCGCGGCTGCTGAACCAAAATGGGCGAATAAATCCCAAAACAACGCGTGCCCATCGCTGCGGCCATGTGCAGGGGGCCGGTGCTGTGGGCCACCATGGCTTTTGCTGAACCCAGCAACGCCGCAAAACAATCTAATGGCTGTGGAGCGTCCAATCCCCAATAAAAGATTTCTGAATTCTTCGCATCCGAATGCTGCCGTAATTCCTGTTTCATTTTTCGAGTTTGATCCTGTTCGCCTGGCCCGGCACTGATGACAACAGGCGTGCCCGTCTGTAAAATTTCAACAACACAAGAAAGGATCATCGCGTCGGGAATGACGCGTGCAGATCCGCGCGATCCGGGATGCACCACGACGAATTTCTTTTTTTGTAGGCCATGTTCGCGCATCCACAAATCAGCACGGTGACTGGCGTCAGGCGTCAGACCAAGGAATGGTTCCGGTAAGTTCCCAGGTTTGAATTCAATGTCGATCGCTTCTAACAGTTGCGCGTTGTATTCGGCTTCGTGAAAAATGGATTCACTTCTTTTTTGGCGAATACCCCGATTAAAAACAATCCATGACGTCCAGTGGCTTAGGGGCCCGATACGCAGTGGAATTTTCGCCCACCAAACTGCAAGCGATACACGTGGGGTATTTTGTAAAACGATCGCAGCATCGAATTTCTGTTGCCGCAATTCGGCAATTAAATTTCGACGTCCGGCATGCCCCTGATGCCGTCCCAACGGTTCGTATCGAAATAATTTAAATTCATCGCCGAAACGCAAAACACTTTGCCACTCAGCGCGCGTAAAAAAAGTAATAGTGGCCTTTGGATACTGTGCGCGCAAAATTTTAAGCACGGGTGTGCTTAAAATCACATCGCCCAAACGATCCGGGCGCACCACCAGAATGTTATTCATTCCATTACCTTTTGGATAATGCTTGCCATCTTTGCTACAACTTCATCCAAGGTCAAATTGCTGGTATTCAACTCAATCGCGTCTTCCGCTTTTCTTAACGGGGCCGTGGCGCGGGTCGAATCCCCTTGATCCCGAACCCGAATCTGTTCGCGAATTTCTTCAAACGACGGCGTATCAGCCCCAGATGCTTCCAGTTCTGCTAAGCGACGTTTCGCACGTTCGTCGATGCTAGCCGTTAGAAAAAACTTCACCTGTGCATCGGGAAAAATCACAGTTCCAATATCGCGCCCTTCTAGAATCGACGGGGCGCTTCGCCCCAAATTGCGCTGTAAATCAAGCAATGCGCTGCGAACTTCCGGAATTGCCGAAACACGCGACGCCATCATGCTCATTTCAGGTGTGCGAATAGATTCCGTAATATCTTTTCCATTAGCAAAAACGCGATTGGATGGATTTTTTCTGGGGTTTCTTTTAAATTCAAGTTTTGCGTCGCGTGCGATTCCGATGATCTGCGGCACAGCGCCTTCCGTAAAATCAGAATGCAATCCTTGTTCGGCACATTGATAGGCAATGCACCGATACAATGCACCTGTATCCACATGAATCAGGCCCAATGTATCGGCCAGACGGCGCGTCGCGGAACTTTTTCCAGTGCCTGCAGGACCATCCACCGCAACAATGAACGATTCAATTCGTGGACCCATTTTGGTACTACACCACGGGCCGAATCTTCACGCAAGCTCGCGAAACGCTTGCCCATTCCGCTTGAATGCGTTCCAGCACTTTCGTTGCGAAGATTGGAATAAACGCAGATTCCTTCTGGCCGTTTAGTAAATCCTTCAAACCAATCGCGGCAACTGGCGCACCGGCAGAGTCGATGTTGATTGCAAAATGCAATAGCACGCTTGCGATACTAGGTGCGACAACCGAAACTGATAATTTTTTTTGATCAATAATTTGATCAATAAAAAGATCGTCTCCATCACGGACCAATCGACCAGACCATCCAGGAAGCAAATCTGTCAACACATCTTTTGCAATTCCCACTAACGTGCGTTGCAACCACACCCCTGACTCCAGGGATACTCCAAAAAATTCCCCTAAAAAATGCAGCATGCTTTCGGCCCGAATGAAGTCTTGGCCCAGTCGATCTTCCCAATCGACAAGGTGTTCTGTTTTAACGTGACAAGATCCCGTAAAAGCAATAAGTGCGGAACCTTCGATGCGCGTGCGCCCCAAAATCCAATGCGGAGAAAGTTCTGGGCCTGCATAAGACTGGGTCTCAGTCAGAAAACGAATCTGTAACGGCGATCTCACTACAAACTACCTCTCTGAGGGCTAAAGGGCACTGGCGGCGGACCACCGGTCACTGAAATTCCCACCCCTGTTGCGATCGCATCAGAATAATCAATCATTTGATCGAGTGTACGCCGAAACATAGGCATTTCCAACGGCTGACTTGCCGTTTTGTTGTAATCTTGCAGCACTTTTTTGCTCAATGCTTCGTCTTTCCAAATCCGCTTTAAAGTCTCGCGAAGTCCTGCAAAACTCCATTGATAGGGGCCTGGAAAATGGGTCGCGACGTCCGTAGGATTAAAAAAATGTTCGTGATCATAAATCAACGCATCGGCAATTTTCAGTGTGTCTCCGCTTAATGCTGACCGCAGTTGTGCAATCTTTGTATTTTCCTGAAACACGGTTCTCAATAACGCAAAGCTATCGCTTAAACCACCGGTGGAATAATACGACATGAACTGCATCAAATTAGAATGATTGTAATACACGTCGTGTTCCAACAAATCGGCCATGTGCACCTCGGCCGGGGTTTGTTCGATGCCGTTGATTAATTGGATTTTATTGGTGACCCAGTTCACGCCGACAGGAAGACCAAAAAGTTCATTGTGTTGTGCCTTTGAAAGACTGGTCAACGTGGGTATCTCGATCGCTTTCGGAAACCCATCGATATAGTGATTGATGATTTCCTGTCGATACCGTTCGTACTTTCGTTCCAGGTCGGCGACGGAATAAAATACGTCGTCTTTGGTTAGCCAACCCAATCGTGTCGTCTTGTCGACTAAATCTGCAACGGTCGTAAAATGATCAATTCCCAAAAAAACCATTGGGCTTTGCGACGCAATAGAAAGGTAGGTGAAATAACTTGGGCCGCCCGCAACTGCATCGTTTGCAAATCGAGTCAGTTGCGCAATTTTTTGATCCAAAAACATATGCACGGCCCACAATTGATGCTGAACTTGCGGCGACATGGTCAGGCTGACGGTTGTTTCAAATATCTTTTCTTGATTTTCACGTTCAGAAACAAGCGACTGAATCAACCCTGACAACTGGTCTTTAAGTTCTGAGGCATCTAGCCTCGATGCAAGCTGCACCTTTTCCAAATACGACAAGTGGTGATTCTGACTGAGGTCGGTCACGCTTCGTTCCCACAAACGAACAAATTTGGTGATGTCCTGGTCACTGCGAAATGCCAAAATCGGTTCCGCGCTTTCAACATCTTCAACTAACTGATTTTTAAATGCGTCGAACGGAATCACCTCAGGTTTAACTTGAAATGCTACGCCGTTGATCACACCTTCTTCGACAAATAGCTTGTACTCGCGTAAAAAGTTCTGCTGAAGATCTTCTGCTAGCAAGGGAAGATCGGACATCAAAACCGGATTCACAATTCCCAGTTCCTGAACCCGCGATCTCGAAATAGAATCGAAAAACTTCTCGAATCTGGCCTGAGCTAGTTCAAATTCAAATGGAGTGGACAACCCTTCAAGAAACTTAAAAACACCAAAAGCTGATGCGTGTGCGTGATGGGGTACTAGTACAAGAACTAATACGAACAGGCACCGAATAAATGTCTGCCTTATCAAACGTCCAATCACGTTCGCACTGTAATGGATTCGATAGACAGGGTCAAATTTTTGTATTTTTAATGTTTAATTAAACAGATTCAGTTGAAACGGCCCGCTGATACCGTCGGCAGCTTTCACACTCTTGGCACTGAACATCACCACCGTAATAACAGCTCCACACTTTTTCAAAAGGAAATTTCACCGACAACTTTCGTAACGCGCCGACGATTTCCCGTTTGTCTAAAAGATCGGTGTAACACGCGACCTTGACCCCGTTTGATGTCGAATAACGCAAGGACAAAGTCACTACTTGTAAGAACTGCGACGAATTATCAGGAAAAGTTGCCGCTTCTTCCTTGTTGAAACCAACGACCACTTGGCGGATTTGTTCGCCTTCGGCGATGGCCGCAGCGGCGTTAATCAACAACCCGTTTCGATTCGGTACCCAAACTTTTTTTGCAGACTCTTTTGTGACTTCTAATTCATCTAATTCCGAGGTTTTAACCTTGGGGATCGTGGAAGATTCACTGGTCAATCCGCTGGAACCACAGGCGCCTAACCATTTCATGTCTAATACCCGGTGCTTCACTTGGTAATATTCAGATATCGCTTTGGCCGCGCGAATTTCTGCCGCTGCTGCTTTCTGGCCGTAGTCCACAGTCAGTGCCAGCACGGGTTCATCGTAGTCTTTGCACATGGCCAGATTGGCCGAGCTGTCTAAACCACCACTCAACAACACCAGAGACCGTCGTCGATCAAAATTTGAATGATTCATGTCGTCCTTCCATTAATAGTACGGCGTATTGCTTCATATTAAACTCGACTATTATCGTTTCATAATTAAACAAATTTAATTTACAAAATATAAATTGTGTCCTAAGTTCTGCCGCAGCAACGACGGCCGAAACAAGCCCGACAAAGGCACAATTTATGACAAAAAAGTTATCCATCTCAGCCTCGATCAGCGGAATCCTTTTTCCCTTTTTTGCATTCGGAATCGGCGGTCAGGTCATGGACATCAATCAATCACCCGAAGAATTTCTTCCCTCGTTTTGTAAAGTCATCCAACTTTTCCAACATCATCCCGATTGTTCGGGTGCCTTAGTAGGACCCAACATCGTCGTGACCGCCGCACATTGCGTCGAAACGGACGACGACAAACGTTTTCTACAAGTCGAATGCGGATACCAGAAAACAAGATCTAAATTAAAACCAACCTTCACAGCCGGCGTTCACAAAATAAAAAAAGATCCCTCCTATCATTCAGATACTACACATGCAATTTACAACGATACATTTCTTTCTGAGGCGTCAATCGACTTTGCTTTCCTGGTTTTGAACCGCCCTACGAAAATAACACCTCTTGAAGTGCCGGGATCACTGGACGACGCGACTGCACGTTTTTTTACGACGCCAAGTGACCCCAAAAGCCTAGATGACCGCATTTTAAAAAGTGGCGTGGAGTGTCGATATGCAGGTTTTGGTCGAGATACCTATTTTCACGGCGGCGATCCGTCACTTGCAAAGATTTTTGCCGGTGAATCCGAGAACTACGACTTAACGATCAGTTTTGGATTTGCACAAGAAGGGATTGATTCTTTTGCAGTAGGAAAACCTTATCTCAGAAATCAGCCTAAAAATGACGTCACGACAGGACCAAAAAACCAAATGATGGAAGGCGATTCAGGCGGACCGATGATTTGTCGCGAAAATGCATCCGCACCTTGGGTCTTACTTGGAATCAATTCTAGAACACTGCAACCCGACCACTATCTTGATCCCGTGATTGAAAATGGACATGCCCGGGCCAAATTAGATCTGACCGCTGGGGCCTACAATATGGCGTTCGCGCCGACGTTTTCACCTGAATACCGCAGCAAAAGGTAGGTCGTGCTTTTTGCTTATGTTTGTTTTACTGAACCGTATCCGGCACGTCCGAAGTTTTAAGCTCGTAAATAATTGCCGCTTCACCATCTTCGTAGAAACCTTTGCGGCTGGCAATTTCACTAAAACCCATTTTCTGATAAAGCTTTCGGGCGGCTTGATTCGATTCGCGAACTTCTAGAATAATCTTAGGATATTCGTCGTGAGTCACGCATTTCACCATTTCCCGAATCATACGTTCGGCATATCCCTGCCCTCGTTCGGTCGGTCGGACTGCAATTGTTAAAAGAGAAACGGCTTCTGCCTGCAACCAAAAGACGATGTAGCCCAATACTTTTGTGTCCGTTTCATCATCGGTTAGCACCCAAAAACGTGCATAAGAACGGGACATTTCTGTTTTAAAAGCTTCGGCTTGCCACGGTTTAGGAAAAGAATCGCGCTCGATTTCTAGCACTTGTTCCAGGTCATCTTCGGTCGCTGGGCGAACACTACAGGGATTATCCACCCCAAAATACTAGCATCGACGACCCGTACCCCACACAAATTCTAGGGCCTATCCTATAAATTAGAGTAGACTAAAGGAGTGAAACGATCCGTTCTTTACGACGTTCTATATGGCTTTGTCCCCATCACCGAATGGGAACAAGAAATCATCAACTCACCTTTCTTTCAACGCTTGCGCTGGATTAAGCAACTGAGCTTCGCGAATTATATTTTTCCCGGTGCTGAACACAATCGTTTTGGCCACACCATCGGCGTCATGCATTCCATGGACCAAATGCTGCACGCATTGGGGCTGGCCGTTTCAGATCAAGATCTTTTTGAACCCGACGCAAAATCACCGGAAGCAATGCTGCACAAAAGCCTTAGAATTAGTGCTTTGTTGCATGACATCGGGACCTTCCCGTTTAGCCACGCAATCGAATACGCCTACATTCGCCATGGCAATGATCCAAGACGCCCAACAGATCATCACAAACATTTGCCCAACAGCCACGAACACTTGGGTTCGTTTATTATTAAAAACACAAATTACCCAGGCGGCGTAACCGACATATTGAATAAATATGGATTCGATCCGCAAGCGATCTCGAACATCATCAAAGGCAACTCACCATCCGCAATTGCAAACCAGCTGATGCATTCTGACCTGGATGCCGATCGCATGGACTATCTGTTGCGCGATTCCCACTACACCGGCATTCAGTATGGCCAATTTGACCGGGATTACATTTTAGCAAATCTAGAAACATTTCAATTGCCAGATGGGCAAATGGGATTTGGAGTGCGTGAAAACGCATTGCGCGCAGTCGAAGATTTTCTGATTGCCCGATTCAACTGGTACTCGCAGGTGATTAAAAATCCAGGCTCGGCAAAATTTGATGTCTTGTCATCCCACATTGCTGAAAGTTTTCTGGAAATGGATTTGATCCACCAGTTCCAAGATATCCTATCGATGATCGAATCTGGCGACGAACGGTTTTTCTGGTGGAATGATGTTTACTTTATTTCACGTTGCCAAGAAGTACGTCAGAACAAGTTAGTCCAAGACCCTGTTTTAAACCAATGGATCGAGATGTTGTTGTTCCGGCGCGCCCCGAAAACAGTGCATCATCCAGAATTTGCGCACCGAATTTTGGAATACACAGGAAACGAACACGACCGGGAAAAAAGAATCCAACGCATTCAAGCCATCGTCGACGTTTTTGAAGAATGCATCGAAAAAGACGGCGCTGGGACGGAATGGATTCTGGCAGATATTCCGGACAAGGATGTATCGTTTACAGCGTCCCTGGCTAAACTTCAAAAAGACCGCGCTTCGCTAGAAGGCCCTCTTTATTTGGAACGCGACCCGGTCAAAATTGTCACCAAAAAAGGTGAACCAAAGTTACTGATCGAAATGGATAATTCGATCGTAAAACGTTTATCGACGATGGTTAATTTTGTCCCGTCAGTTTATGCGAATTCTTCCGCGATGGATTTATTTCGGAAGAAGAAGTTACTGGACTAGCGTTTCCGTCGGTTGGATTAACCCCTCTTACACCCACTCAGTAGGCACTCGCCCGTCAATAACTTGTCATCTTCTCGATACGGCTCCGAATTCATAAGATCACTTGTAGGAGTCACGGATGACACCAACAACACTGATTGCACCTGTTTTAGCGGCCACATCCACAAAAGCCAGCACAACCACCTTGCTGACCGGAACCAAACTTTTGCCTTGGGTTTTAAGTGCCTTGGTCGAAATCACACCCCTTAGAAACCAGATCCCCTACTTTTGCACGGGCGTAAGGGTGTCTCGGGAATGGGTGCTGACCGCGGCCCACTGTCTCGATCAAATCGACTCGCTGACAGTGCAAGGACATTACATCGGCGCGACTAAACAAGCTGTCGACATTAAAAAAATTCACGTCAATCCTCATTACTTTGCCGATCGATCTTTTCACGACCTGGCTTTGATTGAAGTCATCGACGACAAGGCACCTTATATACATGACGTATTTAACGGATCGATTGAAAATGTCGATCACCAACACGAAGTCTTTCGTTTAGGCCTGCGCATGGACGACCATGGCAATCCTGTGAACACAACATCTCAGGCGCATCTTTTATCGCCGGTACCCAGTTTTGATCCAATCGCTAACAAAACATTCAAGTCCGACGACCTTTACATGATGTTTACACAAGACTCAATCGCGCAGGTTGGCCATTCTGGCGGTCCATTGGTTGTCACCGATGATCACGGCAACGCATCGTTGCTAGCCATTCACAGTGGGGTCAAAAAACTACAGTCCCGGGGTGACTACGCTTATAGCGTGCACTTGAAACCTTATGTGCCGTGGATGGATTCCGTTACCGGCGAAAGATTCTAAATCGTTTTCTAACTGCCCCCTTTGAATGGGTACGGAGCATCTGATTTAGCAATAAATCCAATGCATTAGAGTTATTTTGATTGGGGCTATTCTTGATTACTGAGTAAGCAATGTGATTTCAACAGGTTAAGCCATGATCGTGCCCACTCAAAGGGGGCAGTTAGAATCGCTTTTCACCACTCGGATTTACGGATAGAACGGTTGCGTGGCTGTGTAGTGGGTATTCACTTGCGCAGAAACTGGAATTTGATTGTACATGCGCATTTCGCCCAACCTGCCCGAGAAAAACGCCCCTGGCGTTGGAACACTGAGCACTAACGAATCCCCAAATGAAAACGGATTCAGACTGCCGTTTAATGTCGCAGGACTGGACGCCAATGAAATATGACATTCTTGCGATCCATTGACATAAAGCTGAAGCGTTTGCGATGCATTGGAAAAAGCTGCCCCCAAAAAAGCCCAAGCTCCACTAGAAAGAATGCTCGTAGACCGACAAACAGGAACAGTCGCTGCGCTATAATGAGCCGAAATTCTTGCTGCACTCAACGCATGTGCATAAACTTCTACGTTTGCAATATTTCCGGTTACCCCGTCATTTTCATAAGTGACACCCCAAGCACCAATCAATTCACTATTTGCCGTCGTCTTCATCGTGATGGATGGCATCGATAAATAAGGGCCTGCATCCTGCTCCCCGTTGATAAATGGAATAATCGAAGACCCATTCCAAACTGCGCACAAGTAATTCCAGCTTCCTGTGGTAAACGTTCCATGAGAAGTAGCCCCATAGACTGTTCCACCCTGATCGACGGCAGAAGCAATCACATGCCCACCCGAATCATATCCGAAACTGTAATTAAAATAAGGTGTGGGTTGCCCCGCTAAGGTTGTGCTTTGGGAAAGGTTTGTATCGGAAAAAATAATGTGACCACTTCCGTAGTCCACAAAGGTCGATGTATTCACCCATGCACAAATCGTATAGGCATTTAAACCACTAAACCCCGCATTGAATGGAATATGCACGTAGCTGCTGTTATTTGTGTCCACATTATTTGAAAAACTTGCGGATGCATCTTGATCGGCAACAGGCCCCGACCCACTTAAACCTAAAGTCACATTCGATTCATATGTCCCTGGCGATGGAATTGTTCCAAGACTAGCTGCTATTGTTCCCGAGGTTTCATTCAAACGCCAAAACCCAATGGGTTCATCGTCCATGACCGCATCGACATAGTTTTCGAGGTTTGTTAACTGTAGCTCGAGCTCGCCGCTAACAGCTTTAGATTCAAGCATCTGCATTCCATATCCGCTATCGGCGTCACCAAAAATGAATTGCCCACCAGTCAGTGTTCCCGGATTGACCCAGGCCTCTATATACTGAGCCGTATTCGAATTTGCAAAAGTGCTACCCAACAAATATTGCGCGCTATCAAACTCTAAACTATAGGGATCCGTCGCCGTTACTTGCCCACCGTTTCCGAACCAATTTGTCACTGGGGAATCAAAGTTTTCTAAAATCATGTCATTAGAACTTGCCGACATCATCAGGTCAGCCCACACCGTGTCATCACCAGGTGCCCAACCCGCGTGCGCATACGATGCCTGAATATCTAAGATCGGTGTATAGGCTAAAAATAAAAGCCGGTGCTTAAGCGTCATCGAGCCCGACGCAGTGACTGTGATTGTCGACGCACCCATTGTTCCAGACTTGAAATTTGCCGTTAAATTTCCAAAAGCATCGGGCGAAAAAGATTGTTCAGTGGTGAGTGGCAGGCCATTGACCGAATCAGCTGCGCCCCTGGACGATTGAACGACGATCGCTGAACTGGTAATTGGATTTGCAAACATATCCCTTAGTTGAAGTGTCATGACTGCGGCAGTGCTATCGTCAGCAGCGACAGAAGAAGGGAAAAACTCTAATTTAGATTCTGTCGGGTCTGGCGGACCGGGCGAAATGTTTACATTCACGCATGTGGTGTGTGTTTCATCGGAAGCACCAATCGACTGCACCGCAGATGATGTAATGACTAGCGATGAAAAAGCTGCGATACCGTTTGTGGTCACGATCGGATTAGAAAATACAAATGTAGGCGCTGGACTGATCACCACCGTGCAATTTGGAGCAGCATAAAAACTAAGTGTAATATTTTTCGGAGAATGCGACACGGTGCTATTCGACGAATCCTGCAGGACAACTGACGGCTGAGGTAAAATAGGATTCCCCGCTTGGCCCGAGTAAGACTTTTCAGCGAATGCGATGTGATCCACGATCAAGGAACCACCAGAAGAAAATTGAGCGCCTCCCGATCCACCATTTCCAGAGCTATGGGGAAAACGAATCTCTGCCGTACACGCGGCCAAAGAAATTAAAAATAGAGCGCACGATGTACGCATCATCAATGAAACAGGACCTTTCCCACTCTATATTATCTGTTATGTGGAAATGGTTGATAAGCATGGGTCACGAAAGACACAGCACCAAAAAATGTAATCATTCCGAAGGTGTTTTTTCAGATATAGGAATTACTAACTGGCCCCTAAGACTGCGGATATTTTTCGAAAAATGATGAAATTTATGGATTTTCCAGTCTTTTGATCATTTGAAGAAGACAGATGTCCAGGCTGCTCAAAATATTATTAAATAGTTATTTGATTACAAATGGTTATCAAGAATTATCCGCACTCTTAGGGGCCATTAGTAGGATCATAAAGCCAAATCAGAATGCGCATGCGCAGCCCAGTTATCGACGCAAGGTTTATCAGTACACTGCAATTCTTTCGGGTATTTTGGCAACGGACTTCCATCTTCGTCGACTTTTAATGCTTCAGAAGCAAAGCTCGTATCTTTGGTGTCGTACGGATAAAGCAAAGTCTTGCTGCCCAATGGTTCTTGATTGTATTTACTGGTTGGATCACCCTTCGGTTTGATTCGAACGACTCCGCCGTCTGCACACAACCACATGATCAGTGGAATGGCTTTGCCATCAGAATCAAGTTTTGGCTGATTTTTAACAGGTTCACGAATGACATCCACTTTTTTTCGGCAATGCCGAACGTCTGTCATTTCGTGATCCAGATCCTGCACTGTTCTCTGCGCAATATGCAAGTGGCGAACTGAATCGCCGTAATGCAAACCATTGGGTAAAAGTTTTCCCTGCACATAATCTTGCCATGCTTGTCGTGACGACGTCGACGCAGTTGAAGCCAACGCAAACGAATAAGGTTTTTGAGCTGGCGCAGTAGCACATGCGACTAAGACACAGCACAAAACTGCGGGCACACCCGCCAAAAAAATTTTCATGCTCTCTCCTTATTGTCCGGACCAAACTCGATATGGGCGACTTCAAACTGCCCCGGTTGAATTCCATCTACGCCAATAAACTTTACATCCGAAGTTTTCGTCGCAGACTTCACATCCAACCAAACTTTTTCCAGCAAATGAATCGTGTCTTTGTGCGCCTTTAATTCTAGCTTTGCAACGGGACGCGCGACGGAAACCTTCGCCAACGTCTTTTGTTGATTGATCGCTGCAAGCGCCGAAACCGCAACATCAAACATCTCGGCACCTTTCGGCGACAAAGAATCGAATTCAGAAACACCAGGATAAACAGCCCGATGGACGCTTTCTGATTTGTCTGTAAACGACCACCCCCACACTTCTTCGCAAGTGTTCGGTAAAAACGGGGCGAACAGTCGCAGCATCACTTGCAATCCTAAACGCAGGGTGTGCACCGCTGATGCTTGTTCAGCCGCAGTTCCTGTTTCTGCCCAAGCGCGGGATTTCACCAGCTCTAAATAGGTATCGGTAAAGCAGCTCCAAAAAAACTTTTCGGATTCCATCAGCGCCTGCGCCGGCTCGAATTCTTCAAATGCCCGTCTGGCCTGACTACACAGCGCCTGCAATTTCGAAATAAAAGCTAAATCCAAGTTTTCAGTGATCGCGCCCGCACCTGCCGGTCGGCTGAGCACAAATTTCCCCGCGTTGAAAATCTTCATCGCCAAACGTCGACCGATCTTCATGACTGCTGGATCAAAAGCCGTGTCCATTCCGTATCGCGCCAAACCGGCCCAATAACGAACGGCATCCGCGCCATGTTCGTCGATGAACGCAGTCGGCGTCACCACGTTGCCTTTGGATTTTGACATTTTTTTACGATCTGGATCCAAAATCCAACCTGAAACCGCGATGTGTTTCCACGGAATTTTTTCTTCGTGAAGCATCGCCTTAGCAATCGTATAAAACGCCCAGGTTCGAATGATTTCGTGACTTTGTGGGCGCAAATCTGCAACAGGCAACCCCGGATGCGGTGGCAACAACCAGCCCCGCGCAATTTGCGGGGTCAACGACGAAGTGAACCACGTGTCGAATACATCCGATTCACCAACAAATCCATTCGACTGCCCACGCTGCGATTCCGTAAAACCATTTGGAACATCCGAAGTCGGATCAACCGGAAGCTGGGCTTGTTCTGCGATGATTGGCCGATCAAAAACAATTTTTCCCTGCGCGTCCAGTGGGTACCATACCGGAATCGGAACACCAAAAAAACGTTGGCGACTGACACACCAATCCAGACCTAAATTTTCAGTCCAGTTCTTGTAACGCGCCTTCATGAATTCTGGGTGCCACTGAATTTTATCGCCGTATTCGATCAGTTTTTGTTTTTTATCCAACAATTTTACGAACCATTGTCGGGTCGTTAAAATTTCAACAGGACGATCGCCTTTTTCATAAAATTTCACTGCGTGTTGTATTGGTTTTGGCGGAGTGGCCAATTTTAACATCTCCACAATTTGTTTTTGCGCTTGCTTGACGTTTTTACCTTTTAACAAAGCATAAGCTTCATTCGCCGCGCCAGGGTTCTGGGACGGAAACGTGGGCGAACCAGCAACAGGGGAAAATTCGATTGATTCTAAGCGGCCGTCGCGGCCAACGATTTGCCGCAGTGGCAATTTTTGTTCACGCCACCATTGCACGTCTGTCTGATCGCCAAACGTACACACCATCAAAATGCCTGTGCCTTTGTCTGGCTGAACGATGTCACTCGCAAAAATTTTTACGGGTGCGTGAAACAAGGGCGTAATCGCTGTTCGTCCGATCCATTGTTTGTAACGTTCATCATCGGGATGCGCGGCAACCCCCACACAGGCGGGCAATAGTTCTGGCCGCGTGGTCGCAATCGTAAACAATCCACCACCTTCGACGTTGAATTCGATTTCATGAAATGCGCCCGGAATTTCGCGGTCTTCTAGTTCGGCTTGGGCAACTGCTGTGCGAAAATCGCAATCCCACAGCGTCGGCGCATCGACTTGGTAAACGTATTTCTTGGCGACCAAGTCCAAAAAACTTTGTTGGGCGATTTTTTGAGAAAGTTCGCCGATCGTTGCGTATTCCAATCCCCAATCGACTGAAAGCCCCGATCGCGTGAAAAGATTTTTGAACTGCTTTTCATCTTCGACAGTTAGGCGGTGGCAATGTTCGACAAAGTTTTTGCGACTCATCGAACGTTGTGGGATTTTCTTTTCCTGAAGTTCTTTTTCCATCATCGTCGACAAAATCGGCGGCAACTGCAAACCAGGTTCATACGGAAGACTCGGTTCGCAACGGATGTGGAAAAAATTCTGCACGCGTCGTTCAGTAGGAAGGCCGTTGTCGTCCCAACCCATGGGGTAAAAAACATTCTTGCCGTCCATTCGCTGAAAACGCGCCAAGATATCGGTTTGCGTGTAACTAAAAATGTGGCCGACATGCAGCGAACCGGAAACGGTTGGTGGCGGAGTATCTACTATAAAAGGCGGTCGAGGATCCTTTTCGATAAAATTGTAGACACGTTTTTCTTCCCAAAATTTTGCTAACCGGGATTCCACTTCGGTGAATTCCAAATTTTTGGGTAATTGATCCAGGGGGATGCCCTTGACTGCTGAAAATTGCATTCTATTACATTACTGTAGACATCAAGGGCGATGCAAGTCGGCAACTGGGGTGGGTCGATTTGATCAAGGGCAAATCATTCAACGCATCCCATTGCCCCGTAAAGAAGCAGAAGAGAACGGGACAACGCCATCAGAAGCCTTAATTTCTGCGCGTGTTCAGCTTCACTTCAGGAACCTGCGGAATATTATCAATCGTAATCGTCTTTTTGATCCCACGAATCAACAAGCTTTGAACTCGGTGGTTTCCGCCGTTAAATGCGATTGCTGAATTCGCATCATCGGGTAAATTTTCCCAGATCTCGATTTCCTTGACTAGGTATTCGCCTTTTTCATGAAATTCCCCCAAAGCAATATCGAGTTGCGCAGTCGTTTCGCCTTTTTTAAGGGTCACGGTTGTTTCGTAAATTCTACCGGACGGCGCTTGAAACGAAATTTTTACTTTTCCACCGTACTCAAATCCAATCAACGGGACAGACGACGTTAGGTGAAGTACACCTTTTTCTTTGCTGTCCTTTGCCAGACTCAAACCCATTTTATTCACATCGGCTTTGGCAATAGTCTTATCAAAATTGAACCATGGGACATCGAACTGCGGGCTGGAATTCCTGTAAGTTGCCAGCCACACACGGGAACTCAAAGAGTCATACTTGGCGCTAGTCCCATTTATTTTATAACGCCCGGGCTGAACGCCGTTGCGCACATCCATCATTAAGTCGAAATCTTTCGATCCCTTAGCCTTATCCAAATCGGCCCTGGTAAACGTATACCAAAAGTGATCGTCTGATTTCTCGACCCAATTCCCATTTTTATCTTGAACCATTTTCACCAGATTAACTTGGACATCTTGTAATTTTACTGCCTGTTGGTCGATCACCAAAGGCAGATGAACATGGTAAAAACCTAGATAGTTTTTAGAAACCTCTACCCAAGTATCGCCCCAGTGGGACTTAAAACTTTCGCTCATTTTTGAATAAATCGCTTGTTGTTTTTTGTCTTCGGCGCCCTCATTTCCGACGCTGTCGTCGCCAAGTTTTTTGGTGCCGTTCAATTTAACACAAATAGATTTCCCAATGGTAATGCGGCTTTGATTTCCCGCTTTATCGACTAACACCACATTCTGTAAATAATAGTTTTCGTTAGTGTAGTCTTGACGCTTGACATAAAAGGTCCCTTCAAAATTATTGGGTTCACCCGGAACAATATTGTAGCTTTGAAGCGTTTCGCCGCAAGTGCCGGCATTGTCGCGCGTGGGAACAAAGTTAAAAGTGCAACTTTGAAATCCCGATAAATCGTCCACCACCCCTACCAGCCTGACGTTCAGCTGGCTCCACTGCGAGTCGTAGATTTTGCAATCGGTCACGATACTTTTCACGGGGTCACCTAAAAAATACGGTGCCTTGAAATCCGGCGTATCTGACGGAACATAAATTTTTGCTTTTGAATCTGCCCCGGATTCATATTCGGTATCCCGAAATAGATTGTCATGAATCCATTTTTTCTTGCCAGGGGCTGACTGTTCTAGCTTTTCGGGTGCGGTTAGATAAGCACTGAAATGCGCGGCAAAATCTTCTTTGGGATTGTATTGCCACGAATAATCATCAATAAAATTGTTTGTAGTCGTCTTTAAAATATATTTATTAGCGGCATTATCAAACACCCAAGACAGGGCCGTATAACTTTGCTGTAAGCCATAAGCCATCGCATCCCACACCGCATGACCGATTTCATGCATGTACGAGCCTTCGCCTAACTGATCGCCTGAATAATTAAATGCCAGATCTGACACACGAATCAAATCATTTTTATAATCTGCTGCATCGGTAGTCGAGCCATCTGGATAAACACCGTGGGGCATGCGAATCATTCTATATTAGGTGAAAATTGTTGGTTATGTAGGACGGCAAATCTTCAAATTGCTTTAGAATGGTCAAAAGTTCTTGCGCAGAAAACGAAACACACGTTTCGTCTGAATTGACATCGCACTTCGTATCGATGCCAAATCTGACTCGAATCACTTCCTCGAGCGATTGCTGATCAAATAACAGTCCACTTAGTTGCTCAAAAAGGGTGTTGCTATAATCAATCGTTATTTGAATCTTGTCGGCCTTTGCAACCAGTTCGGGATGCTGGTTCATACTTGCCTGTGCTTCAGAAAGTTTCTTGCTGACTAAACCGTCGCCTGCGTTCTTGGCAAAATAAATATACTTTCCCGGATAGGTGGCTGGAAGAATCTGCGGCGTCCTCAGCCAAACACGCTCTGCCCCTGTTTCAGAAGTTGCATAAAGATAGATCGGGGCATCGACCTTGGCCGTAGAAAAATAAGCGTAAAGATAAACCAAAAAGTCGCGATCAAATAAAGTGGGATTGTCTTCGACAATCGTGACATTAAACTTGCTTTGCAAATCTTGCACTAACACCGACCGGTCAATAGTCGGGTCGACGCTCAACACATTCATTCGTTGGTTCACTTGTGAAAATGCCGCCGACGACAGAAATAGACAAACCGCCAATGACCAAAACCGCATCACGGCAATCTACGCACAATACCTGATTTAATCAATAATTATTATTTAATGAATCCCGTTTAATTCCCGGAACCCGTCGCGCTACTGCTTGCAGTATAAAGACAATTCACCCGTTGTTCGTCATTTTCCTGCAATGCGCGATTCTGATTTCCATAGATGCCGGTAAAGGTCATGTACGGAAACATCACGGCGGTTTGATAAGCCGAAGGCGAAGACGAACAAAGCGGTAAAACCCCCGCCGTCGTCGAACAGCTGTGATCTAGCCCCATCACATGTCCCAATTCATGCAGAACGGTCGATTGCAAATCGGGCTGGGGTTGCCCGTTCACAAAAAAGTACGTGTAATTGATTTGCACCACCGCGTTCAAAATCACGTGGTACGGATCGCCCGAAACTGTTGTCGGACAAAGACTAGTTAATCCAGTCAAATCGGCTTGATCGGATGGCCAGTTTGTCGTTGCCTCGATCATCACGTTGCCGCTAAATCCGCTGGATGTAACAACAGACATGCTACATAAATTTGCTGTGCTTGCCGCATTCGAACCGGAAATATTTTGAATAGGACTGCCACCGGGCTGAATGAAATTATAACCTTTAGATGACGTTGAAAACGCGTTCCAGGTCGAAATGGCGCTGCCAATCGAAGCCTGATCCGTACTGTCGAACCCACCCGTAAAAACAGCGACAGGTACCGGCGTGGTCTGCCAATGTCCGCGAAAGCTATTCTGTTGGTCAGAATTCACGACACAATTGTTATAAGTTTGGGTGCCGTACTGGCCGCAACCAAACGAAAATAAAAGTCCAGCCATCGCCAAAGCGATGCGCCAGCTGGCATTGCGCCGATATTGAAAATGAAGGTACAACACGACCCACTACCCCCAAAAACCATATCGGCAAAATACTTGATTAACTTAATCAAGTTATTATTGCGCGGTTGGCTTTGACTTAGTAGGAGTCGAATTCTGATCTAGATTGAGGTTGGAATTTGAGTTGCTGGCAATCCCACGATTCAGACTATTTTGCTGATTCGTGTGCAAATGTTCAGCATGGATTTCCGCCGAGGTTAACCATGTGATCGCTAAAAAAATACCGAAAAATAAGGCCCAAACTGACTTTCCGTAGCCAAGAGCATTGCACCCTTGAAAGTAAAAATTTCGTGCGCGCCTTTTAACAAAATAAATCGACAACATTGGGAATCCCCCGCTCCAATCACTAGCATGGCCCCTTTTTTGTAGCCACACAATATGTGTCGCTACGGACGCACTTTTTTTGCAGCATTTTTTTCCGAGTTCCGTCCACTGAATGTCGTCCGGTTTTCGTTGCTTACGGCTCTAGACTTCGATACGGCTTAAGAACAGAGGGGACAAAATGCTATTTCACATCTTTGCTTTGGCGGTGCTTGCGCAAACCACTCAGATTCATAACGCTTGGGCGGACGAAATAACAACTCCACAGCAAGCCAGTCCCAACGTGACACCAACACCAACAGCGGGACAAGAACAAAAGGCCGCGGACCCTTTTGCCTTTGCCGATTTCACGTGGCTAAACGGCAATAGCCGCCAAAGCGAATTCCCGTTGGATAGCAAATATTTCACTGGGGAGTTCACATTTGACGCCAACTACGTTTACGACTTCGCCAATCCACAGGACCACACACTGGACGGTTCGACCAATTCCGGCCGCACGAATGAGCTTCAAGTGGAACAGCTGGGAGTCGGTGGCGACTTTCATTACAACAACGTGCGCGGCAGACTGATGACCCAATTCGGGATGTATTCCACGATGACACCTCGAAACGACTCAAGTCCCAGTCGTGGACAGTGGGATCTTGCTGATGCATATCGATACATTTCTGAGGCCTACGGCGGTTACCATTGGGATGTCTGGAACGGCATCAACCTGGACGCCGGGATCTTCATGTCTTACATCGGGCTTTGCAGTTACTACAATTATGAAAACTGGGTTTACCAGATGTCCTATGTTTCAGCGAATACGCCCTGGTATTTCAACGGGCTGCGCTTACAGACTTTTCCGTCTGACAAATTAAAGGTCGAACTGTGGCTGATCAATGGCTGGCAATCGTATGGAATGTTTAACGAAGCGCCTGGCGTTGGCTGGGAAGTGTTGTGGCGTCCGTCCGGAGACATTTCTGTTGTTTCGAACGAATACTACGGCCACGACGCTCTTGGAATTCCAGGGCGCATGCGCGTTCACAGCGATAACAGTTTCCAGTACAAGTATTACGACAACGCGTCCAACGCACTCAGCAAAGGGGCATTTTCGGTAACCTTAGACATCGGCTGCGAAAATGGCGGCGGAGTTTCTTGCGCGAACGGCAACCCTGCCGATCCGTCCCAAAATTTTATCGGCTTCATGGTCTACAACCGCCTGTGGTTTTCCAAGGATCATTACGGCCTAACAGTCGGAGGTGGTGGCATCACGAATCCCGGCCGTTATTTAGTGTTGTTGCCGCCGATCAACGGGGCCAATGCCTATTCCGGAACGCCTTACTTTACTGAAAATCCGGGTGACCAATTTCGCGCAATCGACGGTTCAGTTACGTTCGATGTCATGCCAAACCAATTCATCACATTCCGAATTGAGTACAATCATCGCCAAGCGAACGTCCCTTATTTTGCCGGAAACGGCGGGATGACACCGCCAGGTGGAAACATCAGCCCGTCCGGGTCTGTCGTTTCCGGTTGGGCGCCGGATTTAACGCGTGTTGAAAATAGAATCACGACGGCGTTGATGGTGCGGTTGTAGCAGCTCTATTTTCCGTCGTCCTCCGAAACACGCGTGGCAAGTCGAGCAATGAACGCTTCAAGAACTTGCACTTCTTCCAATTCACACTTTTCTTTTGTTTCAAATGACCTGGGTGCGTCCGGCAGAACATTGTTGGTAATCAACATCCACACAGATTCGTATGTATCTTTGTCTTTAACTCGAGTGCATCCCATCATGGCGACGGAATTATTGATTGTTCGTGCAATAATCTTCAATGAATCGGCGCTTTTGACCGCAGCAAAAGATGTCGTCGTCAGAACATTCTTATCCGCGTTCGCGGATACCTGGTAAAGAACAATGTCCGTTCCAGAACTTTCTGCGACTAGATCCGTCCGTGCTTCAGCGATCGAATTAAAGCAAACTACTGTAACAAACAAAACAAAAGCACTTAATTTCATAGATCTGCTTTAAGTAAAAAATTAAATAAAAACAAGATAAATAATAATGTGAATAAAATCGGCATTGTCCGGTCATTTTTTAAAAACGACAAACGGACTTATTCTAGACGACCGCAAAACATAGCCCTATAGCATTGCTTATGAAAACAATCATCACGACATCAACCTTGTTGGTCGTATTTACATCCATTTTATCAGCCAATGCTTTTGCAGCCAAACCGAACACATACTCTTGTTCGGGATACATCCTTGTAATCAAAAATGACGAAAGCATGTCACTTACAAACTGCTCGCAGAATAGCAGCGCCTACCCACTACAACTGGACGGCCCAAGCTCTGGCACCAGCACGACCACTCTGGCGTCAGGTTCACTCATACCACTCAAAATGAACGTTCTCGATCACATCCAGGTTTCAATTGATAACACCGTGATCGAAGGTGCAAGCGAAGGAAATATTTCTGTGGATACTTCCACAAACGGAAGCGCAAAAAAGACATTCAGTTGCAGTAAATTGTAATCGAATTTAAACCCACTACACTACCCGTTCAAAATCTGTTCGCGGACACGCACCGTTTTCAAAACGGCCAGCGCAGCTTCGCGACCTTTATTTTCAGCACCTTGACGTGAACGAATCAGCGCCTGTTCTTCGTTATAAGTTGTCAGCACACCAAACCCAATCGGCACGCGCGTGCGAAGCGCACCTTCTTGTAAACCCATCGCGGCCGACAAAGAAATGAACTCAAAGTGCGCAGTATCGCCCTTGATCACACAACCCAGTGCAATCACACCCGCATAGCGTTTTGTTTCCGCAGCAGTCTGCGCCAAAAGAGGCAGCTCGTACGCGCCGGGGGCATCAAAAAAATCGATCTGGTCATCGCGTGTGCCATTTTCTTTTAGCGCTGCGACAGCTCCCGCTTTCAGACCGTTGGTCACTTCTAGATTAAATTCGCTGGTGATGATCGCAAACCTAGGCATGAAATCCCGTCCAATGACCCAAACGATCCCGCTTGGATTCTAGATACCGTTGCGCGCGTTCGCTGACTGGAACTTCTGGTACGACGATTTCGGTTACTTCGATGCCGCACGTTTCTAGTTCACGTTTCTTTTGTGGATTGCCGGTCAGCAATCGCACGGATTTTAGTCCCAAATGTTTCAAGATCGCAGCGGCCTCGATATAACTTCGTGAATCACTGGGAAAACCAAGCGCTTCATTTGCTTCGACCGTATCCATGCCTTGATCTTGCAAATGATAGGCTTGCATCTTGTTCCACAAACCGATTCCACGACCTTCTTGATTGCGCAGATAAATGATCAAACCATCGCCTTCTTTTTCAATCCATTTCAGGGCGGATTCCAATTGTGCGCCACAATCGCAGCGGTCTGAACCCAGCACGTCGCCCGTGAAACATTCCGAATGGATTCGAACCCACGGATTATCGCCAATCGTTTGCGTTTGAATAACGGCATGCTCGACATTCGTATAAGTGTTAAAAAAAGACTGGATGCGCAGTTCACTTTCGCCTGTAACCGATGAATGAAACGGCACCAGGGCAGAAGGCTTTAACCATTCCGCATGGATGGCAGGATCGTTCAGACGGTACTCGATTAATTCTTCGATCGACACCACAGGAATCGAATGTTTTTTTGCAAATTCATCTAAGTCGGTTCGGCGTGCCATTGTTCCATCTTCGTTAATGATTTCACAAATAACCGCAGCGGGTTCAAGACCGGCCATACGACACAATTCCAAAGAACCTTCGGTGTGTCCTGCGCGTTCCAAAATTCCGCCTTTTGCCGCCCTTAAAGGAAACACATGGCCAGGTGCTACAACATCGTCGCGACCAAATTCTTTCGATGCGGCCACTAAAATAGTGCGCGCGCGATCGTGCGCGGAAATTCCGGTGCTGACGCCGGATTTTGCTTCGATCGATACAGTAAATGCAGTTTTGCGTGAGGATTCATTTTGTTGAACCATCGGCGGAAGCCCCAGTTCGTCAATTCTTTCGGCGGTTAACGACAGACAAACCAAGCCACACGCATTTCGAATCAAAAAATTTATTTTTTCAGCAGTAGCGAATTCGGCAGCTAAAACTAAATCGCCTTCATTTTCGCGATCTTCACTATCAACTAAAATCACGAACTCGCCACGTTTCAACGCAGCAATCGATTGGGTAATTCTTTGTGGATAATCCTTTTTCGTAACCATCTGTCTCCTTATCCAGACACATTATCCGATGAAACAGCTTTGGGCTAGCCCGATAAAAAAACGAAATTCATTGAAGTCATCGCGCCGCTTCACCACGCGAACAAATAAACTTTAAAATATTCGTCCATGCTGTAGATTGGCAACCCTATGAAGGGTTTTGCATCCATGATTTCGCTTCTGTTGTCCCTGAGTTTTATCTTCTCACCCCACCTGGCTTCGGCTCAAGCTCCACAAAAGGAAGCGGTGCTGTCATCGATTTATAATCCGGAATCCCCCGCTCATTACGGGCTTAGCTTGATGGGTCATATCCTGATGGTGATCTTGAGCAGCGATGAATTTGACAACTCGACCAAGAACACCGCATTCGCGGGTTTTGCGGCGGGCGTCAACGCGTTTGCAGCATTAAATAACCACCTGATTCGTCCCATCGGCAGCAATTGGATGCCCGATGGCGCGATTCTGAATCCAAAACTGAAAGTGATCAATCAAGGTCGCTATTTTGAGGTGGCTTCGATTCTTTGGTTCAAGCGCATTTCTTTTCAATCGGCGTTGAAAGCGAAACAGCTGCCAGAAAGTAAGGACCTCAGAAATCTTTACATCACTTGGATCAAGGCCTTTGCAAAACTAAATCAACAACAAACCGTCCTAGCCTTAAATGAACTGGCGCGATTTGGCATACCCGAACAAAAGCTCGTCTTTGAAAAGTCAGAAGAACAAGGCTACGCAGAACTTGACCCTGAAACAGAGGACGAAGCGAACGCAGTCGTTTTGGCCACCCGACAAAGCGTCACTCAACAAATCATCAACAAACAAATGGTCATTACCTTTGTCGATCCGCACGCCTACATTCAATTTACGGGCGGCGGCAGTCTGGGCGCAAAAGCATCGCAAGGAACGAACGGCCCTTTGAATGCGGATGCTTATTCACACAAATTCTATATTTTGGGAATCCAACCCTACGCAGACGGACAAAAGTATCGAATTCAAATCAACCGACTTGCTCCAGACGTCAAAGGCGGAGTGTACCAATCCGGGCTGCGTGACAATGACGAATTGGTGGCGATTGATTCTATTCCAATTACCAACCGAACGGACGCAAACCGTTTTGAAGAGCTGTTGCTTTCCAAAGATGAACAAATTACCCGTACGATCACAGTCCGTCGGGACGGAAAACTTTTTCAGGCCGAAGTGCATTCATTTTTGATTGACCAAGGTGCAGAAGAATCCGCGTTGTCGGAACAAACACTGGGCAGTACCGCTTATTTCAAATTGAAAGACTTCATGACTCCAAGTGCCTGTCAGACCCTCTACGACAGAATTTCGGCATTGGAATCAGACCCCTCGACAACTCCGACTGGTTACATTCTTGATCTGCGCGGAAACAGGGGCGGTTTTATTGAAACGGCATCTTGCTTTGCCGGAATATTTGTCGATTCTGACAAAAAATTGGGCCAGATGATTTCAACGCGGGTCCATCCGGGGGAAAAATCCGACATCGAAATCCATAAATATGAATATGGTTTTTTTGGTGCTAAGCAACCCTTGCATTTTCAAGGCCAATGGCTAGGGATTCCCAAGATCACGTTTGAATTCAATAAGGAACAAAATAAAACTTCCGTTATCCACGGCCCGTTGACTTCTAAACCACTAGCCGTCTTGGTCGATCAAAGCAGCATCAGTGCGACCGAATTATTCGCAAATGCAATGCAAGACTTACATCGTGCTGTGGTGATCGGCGAACCAACCTATGGCAAGGGTCTGTATCAGGCTTCGTTCATTACGGCACAACTGAGTGATGGAACTTATGCCTACATCAACCGAACCATTGGTCAATTTTTATCGCCCTATGGCCGGATCGAAGAAATGGTCGGCGTGCATCCTGATATCGTCGCGCCCAACACGTATCCCAGTTACCAACACGGACCCTATCCTTATGAAAAGTACTCGGTACCTTATGCGGATCAACCCTTGCGTGTTTCTGAAGACAAAGCCGCATTGGCCGATCACAGCTGGCGCGATCAAGTTGTTTCTTGTGCAAAGAAAGATTTTCATTACCGTGCATGGGCAACAGAACATGCCGCCGACAGCGCCTACGCGCCTGATATTCAATTGGAGCTAGCTAAACGAGCGATTGCTTGTACGAAGTGAATGCGTTCACCACGTATTTTCCTAAAATATCGAACTCGACATTGACCTGATCGTCTATGGATCGTTGACTCAAATTCGTCAGCTGCCAAGTATGCGGAATAATCTGAAACAAGATTTCTCGTTCTTTTTTTAAGGCGTTCATTTGGGCAATGGTCAACGAAATCCCATCGATGGTGATCGAACCCTTGTTCACACAATACAAAATAGGATCAGGTTGTTGATTGAATTGCGGGATTTCTACCCCCACCCACCAAGAATCATTTTCCGCACGCAATGATGTAATCTTGGCAACACAATCCACGTGCCCCTGAACCCAATGCCCACTCAGACGGTCCGACGCGCGCAAAGACCGTTCAAGATTCACGGCGTCGCCCACTTTCAATTTTCCTAAGTTTGTACGCGCCAATGTTTCTGGACCAAGATCAAATTCTAACCCGCCGGCAAGTGTGGTGGTCAAACACACTCCATTCACCGCAATGCTTTCGCCAACAACAACATCAGGCCATTCGGATTTGAGTTTGAATTTTTCGCCGACGGCGACTACTTTTCCTGTTTTTTCAACAATTCCACTAAACATTTCTACTGCCTCGCAATCTTAATCCATCCAGCGGAGTGTATTCCGCAGCACGTTTTGCCGGAAACACCGATGCAATCAAAACAATCACCAGTGCCGAACCACAAGTCGCAATAAAATAAACCGGCTCAATCATCACCGGCAAAGTGCGATCGTAATACACTTCGGGCAACGCCACGATCTGAAAACTGTGCAAAAACCAAGTAACCAGTCCTGCGAACAATCCACCACCACCGACACCAATCAATCCGATTCTGAGCCCCTGAACCAAAAAAATTCCAGCGACTTGGCTTTTTCGGGCGCCGATCGTTCTTAAAATGGAAATCTCTTTTCGTTTTTCTTGGACCAACAAATTAATCGTCGAAACAATATTCAACGATGCGATCAAAACCGTGAAAAGCAAGATCGCAAACATTGCAAATCGTTCTAACCGCATCGAAGCAAAAAGGCTGGCGTTTAAATCGGCCCAGGTTTGAACCTTGAGATCTTTTAGTTTCGGGCGCAACGATTCAGCAATGTCTTGTGCTTGATTTGCGTCCGGTAATGTCACCACCAGCTCGGTCACCTTTCCGCGAACACGCAAAAAGGATTCGACCGACGAACGCGCTACATAAACCTGATGTAATTCTTGTTCGGGAATTCCCGTAGAATAAATCGCAGACACCACAAACCGTTTCATGCGTGGGATATTGCCAAGTGGGCCTTCCAAAACCGACGGACTAATAAAGGTTACAAAATCGCCCGGAATCACGCTCAGTTCATAAGCCATTTCCCGTCCGATCCACACTTCGGGCAAACTTCCTTGATCGGGCTGATCGCGATCGACCAACATTTCTGGCAGCGCACGCTCGACCACTTTGGCATCTAAGCGCTTAAAATAATCCGGATCGATGCCATCCATGGTCGCGCCCGACACGTGATTTCCTGAACGCAACACAGCTTCGGTTCTCAACACTGGGGTCACGGTCGCGATCTGTTTCAGTTCTGCAATGCTGGGCGATTCCAGAATCGGCGCAAGATCGACCCGTCCCATGCGAAACGTGGAATGCGTCGGCAACGGGCTAATCAGCAGATGCAGATCCGTTGAAATCAGGCGTTTTTCCATTTCGTGCTGAAACCCGCGCATCACGCAAAGAACCACGATGATTGCACCAACGCCCAAAAGAATGCCCCAGGTCGACAGACCGGCGCTTAAATTCAGAATCGAGCTCTTTCGCTTGGCCCTAAAAATTTTTCGGCCAACCCATCGAACCCAGGACGATCGAACATCAATCCACATGAAACTTCCCGCGGGTATTTGCCGCTTGAATCAGCGCATCGGACGGCTTAAATCGATTGCCATACTGTTTTTCCAACGTGGACAGCCGTTCCACAATTGCTTTCAACCCGCGTTGATCCGCGTATCGCATCAAGCCACCACGAAATGGCGGAAATCCCGTGCCCATGATCATTCCCAAATCCACGTCGGACGGGGTCTGGACTACTTTTTCGTCTAAACACCGTGCGGCTTCGTTCACCATGCCCAACACGCAACGGTCGACGATGTCGTCTTCGGGTACTGATCCCGCTTTCGTTTCGATTCCCATCAGCGAATAAATATCCGATTCAAGTTTTTTGTTTTTTCCACCATCTGAATAAACATAAAAACCAGATCCTGTTTTTTTGCCCAGCCGTTTTTGTTCAACCAATTTTTGAAAGGTATTCGGAGCTTCCATTCTTTCGCCAAACGCGTCGTGAAGAATGTGCGCCACTTTTTCAGCGACATCCAACCCCACT
>Ga0206824_10105_pt1 | contig 29043 bp, 27 predicted proteins | sample Alteio_BWOrgCont_82_FD_152874 | JGI IMG/M metagenome (GOLD analysis project Ga0206824, IMG submission 152874) | Enriched cells from forest soil in Barre Woods Harvard Forest LTER site, Petersham, Massachusetts, United States -... | ecosystem: Environmental > Terrestrial > Soil > Temperate forest >...
CTTCGACGATCAAAGCTTGGAAAAGTCAGTTCGGGTTGGGTACAATTCGGCATTAGCGAAGTCTTCAGGTTTGTGTGCTTGAACACCCACAGCCTTAGCGGTTTACCGCGGAGACTTCGCTCACTTTTTGGCCATACCGTGAAATTTCCGGGCTAGTTGTCAGCGAAACTTGACCAGTGCTCGCACTTCCACACTTGCACCTTACTCCTTCTGTCTTGGTTCAGCGTTGATAACCAATTGTGGTCCCAACGCGCGCCGCACCCATCCTCGGAAAATCCTTCATTTCCAACCCACTCCAGACATCAATGGGCCTTCTTTCTATCGCGGGCAGACCGCCTGTGACTGCGCTCTTCAAAACCTCCCAGCTAAAGTCTACTGATAAGCTATTGCTTCCTCGGAGGATGCGCGGCGAACTTGCGGTAGTGTAAACGAACACTTGGCCAGCCTAAAAAGTGACAGGACGCTCCGCTATCATATGGCCGTCCGGTCTACGGATCGTCACTTTCGTGAAGAAGCCCTGGCCGGGTTAGCGCTGCGCATCCCCAAAAGCCGGCCAGGGGTGGTCTTGGTCCACCTGGCACGGTGCCAGAGCCTTGAATTTTCATGGGCCGTGAAGACGTCGTCGCTGTAAACGGTTTCCTGCTTTTGGCTTTCCCTTTTTTCGGGCTCCGAGATACTGCGGGCATGAAGAATAAAAAAATCCCTATTGAGTTCTGGATATCCTTCAGTTTTTTGGTTTTTCAAATACCGCTGGAGGCGACGGATTACCTCAGCTATCGCGTGGACCAGCAGAGTACGGGCCAGAATCTCAGCGAAACCGTGCTTACACCAACGAGCATCGTGTCCGGATCCTTTAAGAAGATGTGGACTACCCCAGTTGACGGCAATATTTACGCACAGCCACTATACCAAGCGAACGTAAGCATTACGAGTGCAGGCCATCAAGGAGTGAATGCCGTGGTTTTCGCAGCCAGCGAGCATGACACTGTCTACGCGTTCGAAGCGAAGACTGGCACTATTCTATGGCAACGTTCGCTTTTGGACCCGAAATACGCGCTGCCCGGTGTCGCGACGATAACGACGGTGCCCTTCAAGGACGTCGCGGGTCCTCCGGACATTACCCCGGAGATTGGGATTACTGGAACGCCCGTGATTGATGGATTGCACGGCTACCTCTATGTGGTCGGAAAGAGCAAGCAGATCGTCTCCGCCGACATCGCGCATCCGCTTTACGCGTATACGCTCTTCAAAATCGCGATCAGTGACGGATCAGTGAACGGCTTTCGGATCATAGCTGCCACCTATCAGGTCGGCCCCAATTTTGGCGATTATGTATACCGAACGGCGGATGATCCCGCCGCAGACCAGGATCCTTTTGTGATGGGCTCCGGTGATGGAGCGATTACGATTAATGGGGAAAGCCGGGTCTACTTCAACGCGATGAGGCAGATGAATCGCCCCGGGGCGCTCCTTTTTGCGGGCGACATTTATCTCGCTTTTGCCTCCCACACGGACAGGGATCCGTACCACGGCTGGTTGCTCTCATTTGACGCGAACACGCTGAAGCTGAATGGCGCCTTCAACACGACTCCCAATGGCGGTAGAGGTGGAATCTGGCAATCGGGAGGGATTCCCACGGTGGATGCAGACGGAAATTTCTATTTTACGACGGGTAATGGCACCTTTGACGGAACCAGCGATCCCGCGGCCACTGGTTTGGACGCCAATGGCTTTCCCCTTAAGGGGAATTACGGCGATTGTTTCGTGAAATTGGGCCGGGATGGGAAGACGACCGCGGCAACCCAGGGGTTAAATGGATGGGGGTTCAAGGTGCTGGATTATTTTTCACCAATGGAGAATCAGGTGCTTGATCAAAACGATCTGGATTTTGGCTCGGGAGGAGCTATCCTGCTTCCGGATTCGGCCGGGAGTTCCAGCCACCGGCATTTGGCCGCGGTCGTTGCAAAGACTGGGAAGCTCTATCTTCTTGATCGCGATAACATGGGGAAATTCAGTCCCACCAACGATAATATCGTCGCGGGGCTCGCGAACGCGGTTCACGGACAAGCCCCCATTGGAGACGGGTTAGGCCAGGGCTCCTACGGGACACCCGCATGGTTCAATGGCAGCTTATATTTGTCCAGCTGCGACGATGTAGTGAAGAGCTTCACCGTCACGAATGCAACGATTTCCAGTGCACCGTTGAGCAGCAGCACCGATAGTGACGGACGCCGACAAGGAAGCCCGATGGTGAGCGCGAGCGGTACGGCGAACGGTCTGGTTTGGGTGGCATCATTCGGCAACGATGTGCTGCGTGCCTACGATGCGCAGGACTTGAGCAAGGAATATTGGACAAGTCCCAAGGGACCAGCCCCCGACGCGGTTGGGACGGTGGTAAAGTTTTCAACGCCGACCGTCGCTGATGGGATGGTCTTCGTGGGAACGATGAACACCGTCTGCGGGTACGGATTGGGCGCAACGGCAACGCCGACGCCCTAGGACGGGCGATAGTAAGGAGGGAGAAGGAAAATGGAAAAAGGAAGGATGGCGCTTCCCGCGAGCGGAGATGGCGTCGTGACACAGACGCATCTACAGCGCCGGTCGCAAGGAAAGGGTTGCGGCAAAGGATCTCTGCCGCTTGGCCGGGCGGAATGAGCGCTCCGCGGTTGTGATTATTGGGAAGACCCGCCCGCATCGCTGCACGAAGTGCGGCGGACGGGGCGAAGGAATCCTGGCTTTGAGTCAAAATTGGCCTGCGCGCAGAGCGGGGCGCTACGCCTGCATCTTATAATTATATGCAGATTTGACTCACTAGGGCGGGATGGGCGGCTCTGCCGCAACCGGAGGGGATTTTTTAACCACGGAGATCGCAGGGACCCGCCCATCGCCCGCGGGCTTGCGACCCGTGTTTACATCGTTGACGAAACGATCCGCGTTCGACTCAATGGCCGAACGGCAAATCGATCCGTTTTCTCAGCAAAAATCAGTAACCCGCCCCCCAAAAAAACCGCCATGATCAGCACCATCAAAATCTATCCTCCCATCGGCGTCGCCCGTCTCGGCAACAGCCCCGACGGATACTTCATCGGTCCTGAGCAGCCCATCCCCCCACTCAACCCCACAGGCGGTTATCGCGATGAAAATGGCTTAATCAAGAGGCAAGCCGCTCGCTTCCGCCTCTTCGGATTTGACGAAAACGGCCAACCGACCGGCGAGGTGACGCTTGAGGAAGCCGACGACATTACCTGGTCTGTCCACGTCGCCAATACCAAGGCGGCGGCCGACCGGTTCTTTGGAAAGTTCGAAGCCAATCCGGGATTGCGCAATGCCGCGGTCGTTGAGAATCGCGATCAATTGAAGCTCGATCCCGGGGTCGTGTCCGTCAGCGGCAAGAATCCAAGCTTTGCGGATCTTACGGCGTCGAGAGCCGCGGGTTTGGTTAAGGAGTTTACTATCGACCAACAGTTCCTTGGGCAAGCGATCCAGCTTACCCTCGGCTCCACTACCACTGACGATGAGGGGCGTCTCTTGGTCCTGGGTGGGCATGGTGAATCAAAATCCCCGACCGGTGCTTCGCTGGAAGAGGCCGGCTCCAACTTCGCCAATCACGACGGCTGGTATGACGATGTCTCCGACGGCGTCGTCAGCGCCACCGTTCGCCTGAAAGATGGGTCCACCCCCGCGGTCGCCAGCGCGTGGGTCATTGTGGCTCCCCCGAAGTATGCCCCGGGCATTCACAGCGTGGTGACTCTCTACGATACGCTCTTTCAGGCCGCCGTGGATCGTAATCTGACGCCGAGCCCATTGAATGACCCGGCATTCAAACCATCGATCGCCACTGATATTTTGCCCATCGTCACCCGCGCGGCCAATGTCCGCTGGGTCTACTCCGACGGAAACGCCCAGTTCGATCCGGCCTCTTTTCATCATAGCTTCAATAATCTGCCTCCCGCCGCCAAAGCCGCGGTCTTCCGGAAGCTGGCCGTCCCCTCGGACACCCCCGGCGCATCCGGCACTGGCGGTGGCGATATGCCGAAAATGTGGTCCGACGAATATCAGGCGGGGTCCAACGCCTCCCTCACAAGAATTCAGTACAAGATGCTCGAAATGTGGAAGGATGGCGCGACCGTTCCGGGATCGGAGCCCTCGCCCGGCGATCCGATCACCCCGGATGGGCTGACACGCGCCGCGCTCGAGCCTTGCGTTGGCGCCGCCTTCTACCCCGGCATCGAGGCCAGTTGGAAACTTCGCGATACTTTTTCTTTTATCGAGCCATTCCGCCTCGACGCTACCAAGATGAGCCCTGGCGATGTCTCCAGTCAAATGTCTCTCCCCTGGCAGTCTGATTTCCTCGACTGTGGGGTCGAACCGGACTCCGACGGCGATGAGCTCGTCTGGTGGCCCGCCCAGCGCCCCGACAACATTTTGAAGGCCGGGTCCGATACTTATATCCCTTGGGCGCGCGTGTCGGATGGCGACCCGACGGAAATGTCGGTTGAACAGATGATCACCGGATGGAGCCAGCTTGGTTTCATCGTCGCGGCGGACGATCGGTTCGAAGAAACATTACGAGCCTGAAGGCCGCGTGCGCGACCGGTTTGAAGTCGCCGTCATCGGCGGAGGCCCCGCCGGCTCTCTTACCGCCATGCTGCTGGCCCGTCAGGGCTGCCGCGTCGCCGTATTCGACAAGTCGCGCCCCGGCGCGTTTTGTGTTGGCGAAACATTGCCGCCACAATCATCGCGTGTTCTCACCGAGCTCGGCCTGTTTGACCGATTTCGTGAGCAGAAACATCGAGCCTCGCCCGGCGTAGTTTCAGTCTGGGGTAGTCCGAAACCCTTAGCCAACGATTTCCTATTCTCCCCTCACGGCGAAGGATGGCACATCGACCGGGCGAAGCTCAACGCCCTCTTGCGTGCCGCCGCGGTCGAGGCCGGAGCCTCGCTCTTCCGCGATACCGGCGTCCGTCAATGCACCCAGTCCGAAAACTCCTCCACCTGGACCATCTGCACCGGTCACCGCGACGAGCTGGAGTGCGACTTCCTTGTCGATGCCTCGGGCCGCCAGCCGGCGCGCTTGCTTCCAAATCCGGGCCGCACCGTCTATGATCGCCTCATTTCCATCGCCGGCCTCGCTGAGCCGGCGGCGGGCGGCTCTGGCGCTGCCTCCGACTTCACTCTCATCGAAGCCGTCCTGGATGGCTGGTTCTATTCGGCGCTCCTCCCCAGTGAGGCCTATATCGTGACGTTCACGACGGATGCCGATCTCTACGCGGCCGCCCGGATCCGCTCGCCCGGATACCTCGACGAGCAGCTCTCGCAAGCTCCACTCACGTCTGCTCGAATCAACCGATTCCCCGATGCCGCCACGGCCTTCGCCGCCGTGACGATGCGAAGGAATGTCGTCGTGCAGTCAAATTGGATCGCCGTCGGCGATGCAGCGAAGAGCTACGACCCCCTCTCCGGGCTCGGCATATTGAGCGCAATGAAGGCCGCGATCGAAGCCGCTGCGGTGGTCCGGGATATGCTGGCTGGCCAGACCGCTACCGCAGCCAAGTACGAAGCTTCCAACCAACGCTCGTTCTCCAAATATCGGGAAATGCAAGACCGCTACTACTCTCTGGAGCGCCGCTGGCCCGACGCCCCATTTTGGTCCCGCCGTCATCAAGGCCTTCAGCCTCTAAGTTAAGTCGCTGACCACGGGTGTGAACCGCCTGACCAGCAGCGCTTCTTCCACCGCCAGATTATGTTGTGAAGGCAATAGACCATACAGGCGGCTCCGCGGCGCCTACGCGCTCCACCGTGTCCAGTATGCCTCCGAAGCCCGCCCGGCCTCCAAATCGGACGGCACCGACCGTGAATCCCGCGGATCTCGGTGGCGCCGCGCCGAGCAGGGTGGAACCGACTTTACGCGGGCATGGATTACTGCGGGCAGCCCGCATCGATCCAAGCAGCAATTTCGGCAATTTGGGCGGCCGAAAAAAACGGAGGGCCATCGGCCGGCATTTGTCCAAATGCATTTGGACTTGGATTGTTCGGATCGAAGAGCGTGCCCGGAGCTCCGCTCAAGGCGAGAATGATGTTCGAATGTTGCGAGTCGCCTTTGACGAGGATCGGCATCGCCGACGGAGGATTGGTGGTGGGGTCTTTTACGTTAGGAATGGGTCCATTAACAAAGTCATTGTATGACAAATTATTCCAGAAATCGCGGTGCGGACAGGCGCCGCTTTTGCAGTCGGCCAACTGACCGTTCGCCGTTAGAACACTATTGAGGAAGTTTTGCAGGTCTTTGTAGCTATTGATTGGCATATCGTGATGTTAGTGTGAGGATCGATGGCATTGCGATGTACTTTCGGTGGAATGGTAACCAGGAGAGCCGAAATCCGTCACTGCTTCGGAGGCACACTCAGCGGCTGGATTTCAAAGTAGATATGGGTCAGACCGAGCTTGTGAATATTTTCGCCAAAGGGCGTACCACTATGGCAGTCAAAACAATTTGAGCCCGAAGTGCCCACAGAGTAGGTCTCCATCGTGGAGTTCGCCAACTTGGTCGAGCCACGGATGACGGTCGGGTTCGGAGGGGTGGAGGGAACCACTCCAGTCGTCCAGGTGGCTCCCATGAGCAGGTAGTTGCTCCGCACGTCCGCCGCTGGCGGAAGCATCCCATGAACGCTCTCATTGAGGGATATGATCGCCGTGTTGTTACCGAGAACTTTCGGGTCCGTAGCGGGTCCCGCCGGACTTCCCCAAGGAAATGAGTTAAGGGTATTGCTCGGAGCGATTTTGGTAGCCGGAGGAAAAACGAAGAGATCGCCGTTGGCAGCTGCCGTACCTAACTGAACGTTGAATGGTCCGGCTGCGCCGCTGCCGCAGAACAGCCAGTTGCCCTGCGTGCTTTGAGGGATGTTGCCCGTGCTCCCGTCGCTTTTGGTATATGAATACGTGGCGAGTGGGCTGTTGTCATTGTGCTCGAATGTGGCCCAGATTAACTCTGGATGCCCCGCCACCGAGCCCACGAAATGCAAACCCACCAGCGCCAGCGTCATTGGTGTGCTCCCACCCGTCAATTTCCAGTGGGCGGGGTCTGATTTATCGAAAGTCGGCACTTCGGTGCTCATGGTGACGAACTTGGACTTATCCACCGTGCTGGCGTCAACCCACGAGGTTTTGATCTCGATCGCCATCGCATTGAGGTCGGACAGTGGGCCGGCAAACTTCGTGATGGCGTCAAGGTCGGCCTGCTTTGTCGGGAAGTTCGTTGGCGCCGGATTAATCCCGCCCGATTTCTGTCCCGTGAGGAAGCGGGCGTATACATCGTTCACCTGAATTGCATAGTAGACGAGCGAATTACCTTGTGAAATGAGGACTCCGTTGGAGGTCGCCTGGCCGAACTCTATATCGTTCTCACCGACAAGAGCATCCGGGTGCAACTGCCCGGGCGGCCCGGACGAAAGGGGAACCCTCTCGAAGAGCTGTCCGTGGGCGTCTTTCATCACCGGCTGCCCGTGAGGTCCGAGTTGACTGATGTGGGCCCTGAGCTTGAGGGGTGTGTTCGCGCCGTTCTGCTCAAGCGTGCGGTGGCCGGTGGTGGGGTCCGCGGTAGACACATTGAAGAACAGCGGCGAATCGAAGACGTGCCCATTGGCAACAGGCGATGTGAACCAGAGAAACATTTGTTCCGACCACTGGTAGAAGTCGCAAAGCGTGGGAGGGTTGGGGAAAGTCGCGCTGTCCGCCGGTTTCACGATGCCGCCGGGCTGAACCGTTCCGCTCTGGAACCACGTTGCAAAATTCTGTGGGGTGACGGTGCACGTCGGCTTGACATCCGTGGGCAATGCGATTTGCGCGCTGGCAAAATGCGTGCTCGCCGCAACGGCGAGAAGGCCGCACCACCAGACGAGGCCGGCCCGAGCAGAGGGCTGATGGGTTGAATGGCGACTGATTTTCATTGTTTTCTAGCTTCTGTAATTTTCGCTTGTGGCCGGAGCACGGAAGGGAGATCTCCGGAGCTCGATGATATTTGTGAGAGAATGCGCTACGGGGGCGGATGCCGTCGAGCAGGAAAACTACTCAATCAACGCTCGAATTGATCCAACAATTACCACCGCCCTTCTTCGCGCATCCACGGACCGACGAATCGCCGGTCGGACCCCCTGGACCCAGCGTGAAATCCTCGCTGAAGCGTTGACGGATCGGTTGCGGAAACACGCGTATCTGAAGAGTTGAGCGCGCCGGTTTGCGCGTTGGGATAGCGCTGAAAATTCCAGCTCAGGCTGCCCATTTTTCTACGGTCGTTTTCTACGGTCGCCGAGAATTTTGGTGGAAAACAGTGCAAAGCCGCGCAAAGCCGAATCGTCGCAAAGCAAGCATTCATCAGATTTCCCGGTCAAAATACAAATCCTTACAAAGCTGCGCAAACCGCCTGCATCAAATTACAAATCAACGGTTCCAAAGCCGTTTCGCCAATTCTCGCTCCTCTTCCCCGAGCACATCCAAGTAGATCGCAGTCGTATCGAGCCTGGCGTGACCGAGCCATTTTTTAATCGTCGACAGAGGGATGTTCGCTGAAATGCAGGCCACGGCGAGGCCGTGGCGCAGGCCCTTTGGCATGGCCATGCCGCCGGTGATTTTGGCTTCGCCCATCTTGGCCTTGATCATCCGGTACGCTGTGGAGCGGGAGAAACTCCAAACTTTAGTATCCCCGGTTTTTCCGGCCGCCACCCCCAGCAGCGCGCGCGTAAGCGTCTCAGGCAGCGGGATTGTGCGATAGCACCCGCGCTTGCGGCGCTTGAGGGTTTCAAAAACTACAGCGTTCGCCCTTCCGTCAATCTGTCCTGCCAACAGATTTAGCGCCTCTGAGATTCGGCAACCGGTGTAGAAGACTGTGAGCAAGAAGACGCGCCGGGCGAGGTCACGCTCGGCGCCGACCACTCGGCGATACGCCTTTCGTTCGGTCTTGTTCAGGTACTTCCGGCATCCGCTGCGATCGAACAAAGGCACCTCCCCGGTTGGGGCTGACACAGAACCCGGATTCTGTGTCAGCGAAAAACTTCAAAATCCACACCACATGACCATCCAAAAAATCATCGGAGAGAACGGCCAAATGCCCAAACTCTGCAACGGCGGCAGCTGCCCTAGCGCCATCATTGTCGACGGCGGGGACGTATTCATACAGGGCTATGTTCCCAGCGACACCGAACGCGGACACCTCTCTGAGCCTCAAGGCGAAGGTTTCGTGAAAATGCCGCGCGCCGTTTTCGAAAAAATCGCGAGGCAGATTCTCGACGCTTAAGGAATCTCGATCTCGACGGCAGATTGCTGCTACCCGGCTTCGTTCAGAATGGAATTGACCCATTCCCGAAACGAGGCCGGGTAGTATTTTTTGTACTCCTCCCAATGCCGTCGCATATTGGGCAATTGCATCATGTCCCGGACATCGCGCTCGCAACATTCTTGGTAGTCCGCTTCAAAAGCGCCGTTTTGCCTGAACGAAAAAACCAGAGACAGCTGATTCAGCCACAGCTGCAAATATCGCCGTCCGACCAAAGGGTCTGCCGTTCGAGCGTCGCTCAAGATTTCGAGCAGTTCGGGCTTTGATAAGCCCAAGGAAATTAGTTCGCGGTTGATGTCGTTTAGTCGAATCTGTGACTCCAGCCTGGTCTGCCGATTGGTGTCGCGGAGTTGGATGATGACCACCACGAATCCGAGGAAGGAAATCACGTCCAAAGACGCCGAAAGCCACTGGTCGATTGTCATGTTTCCCCCGCTCTTCAACCACCGCGGTTTTCACATACGGCTTGCAGGAAGTAAAGGGGGAGACGCGCTGCGCGGGGAGACTGCGCCTGTCCCCTGCTCCCGCGCAGACTCCCAAAGTGGTGCGATTGGACGGGCGAGACTGCTCCCTCCGCTCCGCTGATGCCTTCGCCCATGTAGCCACCTTCGGCACGCTTCGCTCCACGAGCAGACTCGCTGTGCCGTCCGCCGTACCTGCCACCTCCTTTCCCACGCTCCAATCGTGATCGCGGAGAGGTTCCGCCATTCGCCGTCAGACGTGCAACACGGACGAAGCGGCCCCTATCTCCGCTCCTGGCAGACAATGACAGGGAGGAGCGATCAAGAATCTTGTGAAATTTCAACGGCGTAACGTCCGTCTTCGGTCTCTTCCAAAGCCTTTTGGATGAGCCCGATGCTGACCATCACGCAGGCCTTGTGCTGCTTGAAATTATATAATATAATGCATTATGGCTTTATCAACTAGGAATAATCCATTAAAGACGCTCCAAACGGAAACTCGGCGCGGCGGTCCGCTCGATGTTCCGCTCTCTTGGAGTTTCGGCGTCCCACGCTCGGAATTACGTCCATTCCGGGTGGCTGCGGAGTCTCCGGCGTGGCGTGTTCGCGTTCCCGAATGATACCCTCGACAGGGACGCCTGTCTTAAATTCCTCGCCAAGACGGTACCCGGTTTGCACGTCGCCGGCAAGACGGCCCTCGATTGGCGCGGTGTTCGTCACACCGTCTCGTTTCGGGAGCATCTGACCCTCTTGGGCGATGTTTCGAAGCCCTTGCCGGAATGGTTTACCAGCCGGTTTTCGTGCAGCTACGCCGCCCGACATCTTTTCACGAGCGAGCTTCCCAAGGGTTTCGGACTTGAGCCGTTGCCCGAGACCGCGGACGGTCCGCTGGTATCCGTCCGCGAGCGCGCCCTGCTCGAATTGCTATCCGAGGTCGGTTTATCTCAAGGCATCGAGGAGGCGCGAAACATCATGGAAAATCTGTTCGAAGTGCGTGGGGACGTATTGGACCAATTGCTCAAGTGCTGTTCCCGCAGCAAAGTTCTACGGCTTTGCGCCCAATGGTCCGATGAATTGGAACTGAGCTGGGCGCCGGTCGCGCGTAGGGCATTGGACTCCACGCCGCATCGCGGACGGTGGTCTGCGCGCATAAGAAACGGCGGAACGCTGGTGCTGAAACCATGATGGAAAGAAAGATCGCGGAAAAGGGGACCTGCACCCGTTGAGGCAATCTCTCTGAAACGCGGTTTCGCCGCCTTCTCCGGCTGATATATTGTCTCTTTTAATAGACAATTAATCATTTAATGTATATTCTATTGTACAGAACGGAGTATACGAGATGCGAACAACCCCGCCGCTGCCACTACCTGTCCGACGAGCGCTCAACAAGCTCGGCGCGGATATTCGTGCCGCGAGATTGCGTCGGCGCATAACAACAACCCTTATGGCGCAGCGGGCGTTCATCACCCGGACCACGCTTGGAAAGGTGGAGAAGGGAGATCCCGGAGTGTCTTTTGGCGTATATGCGACAGTGCTGTTCATCTTGGGCTTGTCGTCGCGCATTGAAGAATTGGCGGATCCCCGTGACGATTCAGTGGGGCTCCAACTGGAAACGGAACGCTTGCCGAAGCGCATAGGGAGCCCGCGGCGCCCAAGAAAGGAGACTCCGTAATGGACCGCGCACTGCACGTCTACGTCGATTTGGGTGGCCAAGCGCACTTGGTTGGTCGCCTGTGGGCTCGCCGCAGCGACCGACGCGAAAGTGCCACTTTTGAATATGACAAAACGTGGCTGGAAAATTCGCAGCGATTTGCATTAGAGCCAGCTCTGACTCTGGACCCTGGACCGCACCACACCACTGAGGGACACGCGTTATTTGGAGCGATTGGTGATTCCGCGCCGGATCGTTGGGGGCGTTTGTTGATTCAGCGTGAGGAACGCCGGCGCGCGCGCGCGGAAAATCGCACTCCACACAGCTTGGGCGAAGCAGACTATTTGCTGGGAGTCGGAGATTTCGCCCGACAAGGAGCACTGCGCTTCTCCGTAGAGGAAGGAGGCGAATTCCTTCGGCCGCAAAAGGTGGATTCAATTCCTCCACTCGTTTCCTTGGGAAAATTATTGGGCGCGGCGATGCGTATTTCGGCTAGCAAAGAATCTGACCACGATTTGCAGCTTCTCCTGGCCCCGGGCTCATCCCTCGGGGGTGCGCGACCCAAGGCATCTGTCATCGACAACGATGGGAGGCTTGCCATCGCCAAGTTTCCCCAACCCGACGACGATTGGCCGGTGACAATTTGGGAGGCCGTCGCGCTCGAACTGGCACACCAGGCAGGGATTCCCGTCTCAAATTGGCGAATCGAGCATGTTCAATCTCGGAGCGTGCTATTATTGAGTCGTTTTGATCGCGACGGCGCAGCCCGAATACCTTTTCTCTCAGCGATGAGCATGCTTGGGGCGATGGACAATCAACCGCACAGCTACCTCGAATTGGTTGATGCATTGCGCCAACACGGTAGCCAACCAGAAGCGGATGCCGCGCAACTGTGGCGACGAATTGTCTTCAATATTCTCATTTCGAATACTGATGATCACCTTCGAAACCACGGTTTCCTTTATGACAGCAAAATCGGGTGGCAGCTTTCCCCAGCATATGATCTCAACCCGATGCCAATCGATATTCGACCGCGAATTCTGAGCTTGGCGATTGATGAAGTAGACTCGACCGCCTCACTGGAACTCGCGTTTGATGTGGCTAAACAGTTTGGCGTTAAATCGGAACAAGCGCGTAAGATTGCCCATGAGGTGGGCAGTGCCGTCTCATCCTGGCGCAAGGTCGCTGCGAGGCTCGGTCTTGCTGGAAAGCAAATCACGCGGATGGAATCCGCCTTTGAACACGACGATTTGCGCATTGCGTGTCGCGCGAGATAAACGCGCTCGCCTTTTCTGAACCACCGGGAAAAGAGAATTAGATTCTGCACGGAAGTGGCGTTCGCCGCCGGCTTGCTAGACTGACGAGAAGTTCGCCGTATCGGCAGGCTTTATCAACGCGTTTTGGTAACGCACAAAGTCCAGATTACGGAGGCTTTTGCCGCAGTTTCCACGGCTGCCTCCGCCCGAGCGGTCTCGACCATCGCGTGCAATGCTCGCTGATCTTCTGTCTAGGCAGCTTTCTTCTTTAGCACCAAGGGGATGACCTTACCATTTGTCGCACGTTTGATCGCCCAGAATTTCGTCGCCTCAGCGGGCTTTACCAGCGCGAGGTAGTGCTTGCGCACCATCTCTGGGCTGTTGCCCATTTGCGTGCTGACAACGCCAATGTCTCCGCAAGCGGCCAAAAGGTGCGATCCGAACGTATGCCGTGTGATGTCCTCAACCCAAGACTTCAGCTTCACGCAGGCTCCTTTTTCTTCGTCTGTCTCGCTGCCGGGCGTTCCGAATCCCACCCGACGTTTATCGACCCGCAACTTTTTCCAGACGTTCCCAGACGGAATTACCGGTCCGGCCGGACGCCCGAACGGCAAGAGCATCGCAACGAGACAGTCTTTCATTTGGACCACACGCCGCCCAGTCTTGGTTTCCTCGATATCGCTCTCTTCACTCCCATCCACGACGATCACCTTTTGCTCGAGGTCGATATGCTCCCAGCGAAGGCGGAAAATCTCTGATTCCGGCCGCAGGCCCGCGAAAATCGCGATCAACCAGAACGGCACCGTCTCTTCCTTGGCGATGTTGATGAGAGCCGCCACTTGTTCGGCCGTAAGGATGCGCACTTTTTTCCTCGGTTCATCGATACGCTTGATTTCCGCCTTCCTGCCCCCAGCGAATGGATTGTCTTGCCGCCACTTTTTTTCCTTGGCGAAAGCGAACAGCGACGCGACACGGCGGCGAATGGTGTTCCTCGTGACGGGTGAAACCTTCATCCCATCCAGCCAATCCGCGATGGCCGCCGGCTCGACAGCACCGATCTGCTGATCACCGAATACCGTTTCGAAGTGACCGAGGCGCGTCCGCAGATCCGAGGTGTAGCGGGCGCTACGTGTGCCCATACGGCCCAGGAACGCGGCGATGGCGTCTTTGATGGGGACAGAGCGCTGTTGGCGCCGCAGGTGTGCCAAATAAAAAGCGATCGCGTCATGCACAGTCTTGCCGAATGCCGCGAGCTCTGCGTTGCCGAAAGCGCTGGTGCCATTGTTTTCCTTCTGCACGCGGCATTGCTGCGCGTAGGTCTCAGCTTCGGCCTTGGTATCGAAGAACCGTCGGGAACCGCCGTCTTTCGTGCGCGCATCCACCTTCCACTGCTGTTCTCGCTCCGACCATGTGATGTAGGGCCATTCTTGCTTTTTCTCTTTGGAACGGCGTCCGGTGCTCATACGCCATTACATTGGCAGTATATTGGCAGTAATCAAGTTTTTCTCTGTAATATACCACCCTTTTAAGGCGTTGGTTGAGGGTTCGAGTCCCTCCCAACCCACTACCCAGTCATCCGAGAGGAGAGGTCTGAGGAGAAACGTGGTTCCCCTCTTGATGCGGTCCCGGTCGAAGACGGCACGCCAGCGGTTACGCGGCAAAACCGGGTTTACGTTTTGCAATCAAGGGACGTTCTCGATTCACGCGCGCGGCTGCATCGCGATTATTAACAGCAGCTATTGCGGCTCGGTTGATAGCGTAAAGCCAGTCTTCGCAGCCACCTCGCATTTACAACGGAAGGGTATCGCGGCAAGATGCGACAGTCGGCAAGCTATGCATTTCCTATTTCCCAGCGATCCGCTACGGACAAAACGTCCCGACGAATTTTACGCAGAAGAAGTCGCGGCGGTTCGCTCTGCGGGTTTCAACCTGTCCGTGTTTTCTTTTGAGAAGTTCCAAGCTGGATCATTCCAAGCGTTTCCGCCTTTGCCTGTGGCAACGGTCATCTACAGGGGTTGGATGCTTTCGCGGCGAGAATACGAGAGATTTGCCGCCGCCATCGTCGGGGCCGGGGCGACACCCTTCACCGACACAAAGAGTTATCTATTAGCTCACCATCTCCCAAACTGGTACCCGGCGATTGCGGAACTCACGCCAGAAACGCGGATTTTTCCCGTTGATACGGACCTTGCCGCGGTGCTCCGGTCCCTCAGTTGGCCCGAATATTTCATCAAAGACTACGTGAAGTCTCTCAAGACATCTATCGGTTCACGTATTTCGACACCGGAACAAGCTGAAACCGTTGCGGCTGAAATGCGGTGTTTCCGCGGCACGATCGAAGGGGGGGGTTGTGTTCGTCGAGTGGAGAGTTTTCTACCTGAAACTGAGCAGCGGTATTTCGTGCTCGACGGGGTTCCCCACGCCGCCTCTGGTCACGTTCCGACGAGCGTTGAGAATTGCGCGCGCCGAATCACCAGCCGGTTTTTCTCGGTCGACGTCGTCAAACGTGTTGACGGCGTTTTGCGAGTTGTGGAGATCGGCGATGGGCAGGTTTCAGACTTGGTTGGGTGGAAGACTGAGCAGTTTCTCTACTTGTTCAGCAGGTTTGCCCAACAGAATTGACAGAGGTGGGGAAAGGGTCAGTCGGGAATGGCACTAAGATAAGGATGTTTTAGGATGGGCGTTCCCGGCATTCACTCTGAAAAATGGTCTTAACTTAGTGCCATTCGGGTCAGTCGGTGTACATCTGTTCGTGTTCATCGCCGCTGATACTAACATCCTGTTGGATTCGGCGTTGGAAGTGGAGGCAGTCATGCAAGAGCAACTAAGCCGAAGGCGCGCAGCCGCTGCCCACCGGCTCGTAGAAAAAGTAATCGAATCTCTGCGCGGCCCAGTCCCTTGGATGAGGTTTTTAATTCGACACCCCGCAAAATACGGCGGTGCCAGTTTTCCTCGCCAACAGTCGCGACAAGTGCGCCAATAGATTGGCTGGGCGAAACGGTTTCGCGATAATGAGATCGAAAAGCTCGCGATGAGAAACCGCGTCGATGAATCCCGTAATCATGATCAGCGGGATATGGGGAGCCAGCGTCCGAATCGCCTGCGCCAATTCCTCGCCGTTCATCTCCGGCATCGCACGATCCACGACTACGGCATCCCACGGTTCTTTTAAGAAGGCGCGAAGACCCTCGACTTCATTCGTGGCGGTCTGCGTTTCGTATCCTGCCTCGGTGAGCACCAACTCCAGGATCTCCAACAGCGATGTTTCATCGTCGACGACCAACACCTTCTTCTTCAAAGGCTCAGGGTTCATGCCCCACTAAAGCAGCAGAGTTCGCACCATTTCCCCTCGTCGCTGACATAATACTGCGGCGTCATTTTGCGCTCTTACGTGCCACTGCGCATGTGTAGTCGGATTCGGGGTCGGGGGAGCCGCGGTCGACCGTCGGTAACATCGGCGAACATCGGTTGCCCGATGTTGACCGGTATCCGCCCGCAGCGTCGGATCACGGAATCTCCAATCGAGCGCGCGCCCGCGCCCGCAGTGCCAAGCAGAAAGATCCTACAACTTTGCGTGGATCATTCGGGCACCGAGTTCAATCAGTTTGGCAAAATCGCGTGTGTCCAAATCTCTGCGCCTCTGCGCCCTCTGCGTTTAAATGCCTTTGGTTGCGGCGAAGCCGTGCTGCCCCTCCCTTCATCTTGCATCACGCCAATCCGGCCCGGACCCTGCATCCTGGCTTGCTCCGCCTTTTTCTACATTCCCGCTTGACACCCGCGCCCAAACTCCCAAGGCGCCTCAGACATGAAACGCCCAGCACAGATTCCGACCCATTGCCCAACCCCTGCCACCAAGCCGTCGCCCGCGAAGTCGCCTCCGTTAGAAACGCCAGCCAGGCCTGCGCGATGGTCTCCGACACGGAGAAGCGCCGTTCCCGCACTCGCCGGACGAGCACTCGAGTCGAGGCTTTGTTCCGCAATTGCGGGCCCCACGGCGCAATGGGGGCAATTTGCGGCGAAGCCGCCTCATGTTTTTCGTGGACCCTCAAAACGCCATGGCGTCAAGCGCCCCAACATTGGCGTGCGGACCGCGCGAATCCCCGCTCTAATCGGCCACCCCTATGTCGATCCGTGAATGGTCTCCCAACGAAGAACTGGCCAACAGCCTGAGCCACGGTTGCGGCTTTTTGGCGGCGTTAGCGGGTGCTCCGTTTCTCTTGATCTCCGCAGCGCAGCATCCGGGAATCCGCCCGATCATCGGCGTGACCGTCTTTGCTCTCGCGACCATTCTCCTCTACCTGTGTTCCGCCGTTCACCATTGGCTGGCGCCAGGTAAAGCGAAGGATTTCGTCGAGGTGCTCGATCACTCCGCGATCTTTCTCATGATCGCCGGCACCTACACGCCCTTTGCCACCGGTGTGCTTTGGGGGTCGTGGGGTTGGTTTTTGCTCGGGGTCAACTGGCCGCTGGCTATCATCGGTGTGCTCACCAAGATGAGGTACGGCGTCCAACCGGAAAGATGGAGCCTCTGTCTCTATCTGGTCATGGGGTGGATGATGGTGCTCGCCTTTCCGACCCTGTCCTCTCGAATGCAGCCGACCGGGCTCGTACTGATCGGCGCCGGCGGCCTCGCCTACACCGGCGGGTTGGTCTTCTATCTCGTCCGGCGCTTTCCCTATCATCATCTGGCGTGGCACATCAGCGTGCTCATCGGGACCACCTTTCACTATTTTGCCGTGCTGAAATATGCCTACCGCTAAGCCGGAGTCTTCCCATTCGCCGACCTTTGCGTGCCTTCGCGGTTCCTGATGCCCACGCCTGACGAGCCATCACCCATGGATTCAGCATCCACCGCGCATCGCGACGACAATTTGGAACGCGGCCTTGGCGTCGTCCAGGGCACGGCGCTCAATATCTCCAACATGGTCGGCATCGGGCCATTTGTCACCATCCCGCTCATGTTATCGACCATGGGCGGCCCACAAGCCATGCTCGCCTGGGTTCTCGGCGCGTTGCTCACCATCTGCGATGGCCTCGTCTGGAGCGAACTCGGCGCCGCCCTCCCGGGCAGCGGTGGCACTTATCACTATCTTCGCGAAGTCTTCGGCACTTATCGTTGGGGACGCCTCATTCCTTTTCTGTTCATCTGGCAATTCTTGATCAGCGGCCCGATGGAAATTGCTTCCGGCTATCTCGGCGGTCTCAATTACGTGAAGTATATCTTCCCGGGTCTCGAAGACCTGGCCATTCGGTGGCACATTCCCGGCGGCCTCGCCGTGTTTGCCGCCCTGGCCTGCATCGCTCTCACTCCCCTCCTCTGCGCCCGCATTCGCTATATCGGCAATCTCGGCATTATCCTCTGCGTCGGCACGCTCATCACCATGCTCGCGGTGATCGTGGCTGGCCTGGCCAATTTCCATCCCTCTCTTCTGCGGACTCCACCGAACGCCTTTCACGTCGATTCGCGCTGGATCAAAACATTCAGCGGCGCCATGCTCTTCGCCGTTTACGACTATCTCGGCTACTACAATATCTGCTATCTCGGCAGCGAAGTCCGCAATCCCACGCGCACCATCCCGCGCGCCGTCCTTTGGTCCGTTATCATTATCGCGGTGCTCTACATGACCATGAACCTATGCATTATCGCCGTGGTCCCGTGGCAGGAAGCGATGAACTCTACCAATATCGCCTCGCTCTTCATGGAGCGACTCTTCGGCCGCAGCGTCGCCGTGGTCTTCACCGGCCTCATCATTTGGACGGCCGTCGCCTCGGTCCTCGCACTGACCCTCGCCTATTCCCGCATCCCTTATGCCGCAGCGCGCGTCGGCGACTTCTTTCACAGCTTCGGCAAACTCGATGCCCGCGAACATTACCCGAAAGTCTCGCTCTTTGCCGTAACCGCAGCGACTGCCGGGTTTTGTTTCTTCTCCCTCGATGCGGTCATCAACGCCGCGGTCACCGGGCGCATCCTTTTGCAATTCGTGGCCCAGATCGTCGCCCTGCACTTATTGCGAAAAAGCCGTCCCGATCGCCCACTCCCCTTCCGCATGTTTCTCTACCCCATCCCCGCGCTCGTGGCGTTGGTCGGCTGGCTCTTTATTTTCGTCTCTTCCGATTCGGTACTCATCTATTCGGCGCTGGGCATCATCGTCTCCGGAGTCATTGCTTTCCAAATCTGGCAATCCGTCCGTCAGAAGTTGGCCCGCCCCGAGGACGGCGCAGCAAACGACTAAAGAACTTTCTTACTAATTCATGCGACCCGCCTTCGTTCCGCTCGCCATCACGATTACCATTTCATTTCTCGCCTGCACCGCCTCCGCGCAGGAATTCAACAGCCCCCCACTCGACGCCGTCACCTCCTGGATCGGCAATAGCTACGGCGGCGGAGAGAAGTGGGTGCAGCAGGACGTTCACGCCATGGCGGTGACGCCGGATGGGACGGTCTTCACAAATGTCGGGTGGGACGAAGCCGGCGGTAACGCCGGGGAATACCGCGATGGCGCGCTCGTCCGTTATGCGAAGCACACGCATGGCTGGGGCAACGCCGGCGGGGAAGCGGTCGCCGCCAATTCGCACTATGTCTATCTCGCGATGGCTGTGGGCAACGAAGGCGGCCACTTGAATGATCCGTCCACCTGGCCGCCGAAAGGTTCGACCTGGCTCGGGATTTCACGCCGCCAGCGCGCCGACCTCGCGCAAGGCGCACCGTTTGAGGGCGGCAAAGGCGGCAAGGGCGATTCGTTGCCAGGATGCTTCCTCGTCGTCGCCCAAGTGTCGGATAAGTCGAAAGCCGCACTGCCCGGCCTCTGCGCGGATGAAAAGAAGGTCTATGTGACCGATCCTACGTCCTCGCAAGTGAAAGTCTACGATGCGGAGACCATGCAGTTGGTCGCGAGTTGGGATACGGATCGCACCGGTGCACTCGCCCTGGATTCCGTGGGCCGCGTCTGGATGCTCCAAACAAAATCGGACGCCGAGCCGGCCCATCTCGTCTGCTTCGATGTAAACGGCTCCCAACGGCCCTTGGTCTTCTCCTTTGAGCCGAGCGTCGAAGCGGTGGCGTTTTGTTTCGCCGGCGACGGGCATCTGCTGGTCGCGGATGACAGCGCGGCGCAGCAAGTGCGCATCTTTTCCGTACGGGGAACCAAGCTCGTCGCCGCAGGCGCCTTCGGCGAGACCGGTGGCATCGCCAGCGGAAAACCCGGCGCCGTCGGCGATCGCAAGCTGAACCATGTGACCGCACTGGGCTGCGACGCCAAGGGTAACCTCTATCTCGCGCAGGACGCGCAAAGCGGCGGCGGTGGAACGGTCCTCGAGAGTTATCGACTCACCGACGGCGTCCTCAACTGGCGCCTCTTCGGCCTGACCTTCGTCGACATGGCGGACCTCGATCCCGGAAGCGACACCGATGCCTTCAGCAAGGAGGAACATTTTCACCTCGACTTCACTCAACCGGCCGGCCACGAATGGAGTTATGCGAGTTATACCATTGGCCGCTTCCGCTATCCGGAAGATCCGCGGCTGCACCTCTGGTCGGCCGGCGCCTGGGTGCGCCGAATCGGCGGGCAGCGGATGTTATTCCTCAATGACATGAATGCCGAACGGCTCCAGGTGTATCGCTTCGCGCCGGCGACCGATGGCGAGATTGCGATCCCGTCGGGTTTGTTCGCGAAGAGTCATCTCAAGGAAAAGGATGGCTGGCCCCCGCATCAGCCCAAGCGCGGCGAATGGATCTGGCGCGATACCAATGGCAACGGCGCCTTCGACGCGGACGAATTTGCCACCAACAAGGGAAACGAGGATGTCCCCGCCGCGCAAGGTTGGTGGGTGGACCAGGCCGGCGGCGTCTGGCTCGCTACGGAGACCAAAGGCCTAAGCTATTTCCCGTGCCAGGGGATCGATCCCCACGGCAACCCGGAGTGGGACTATGCCAGCCTGCAGACCTTTCCACACCCGGAAGGTTTTCGCGAGGTGAAGCGTTTGCGCTATGATACCGCCAGCGACACGCTCTATCTCGGCGGCACCACGGCCGACGACCGGAACCAGCACTGGAAACCCATGGGGCCCGTGCTCGCGCGCTACGACGGTTGGTTGCACGGCACCCGCACCTTACGCTGGCGGGTAACTCTACCTTACTCGCGAGGCGCTTCCGGACACGAATCCTGCGAGCCGATGGGCTTTGACGTCGCGGGTGATTTCATCTTCGTCCCTTACACCGGCGCCTCCAAGGAACAGAAAGTGAAAACCGGTCGTGTGGAAATATTCAACGCCGGCGATGGCAGCCCGGTCGGTCACGTCGAACCGGGTCCCGCTGTGGGTGAAGTGGGTCTGCAAGACATCCGCGAATGTCTCACCGCACACCGTCGCGCCGATGGCGAATATATCGTTCTCCTCGAAGATGACTACCGCTCGAAAGTAGTCATGTTCCGACTGAAAGGATTATAATGACCGCATTCAGTACGGCGCCAGACCGGGGTTCGTGTCGTAAGTATTGTAGTTATCCTGAGACCAAACGGGTGCGTACGTGGGGCTGTACAAGCCCGGCGTGGCAAGCAGGTAATTAGTCACCCCTTCGTCCACTCCGGCAGCGCGCAGTCGCACGACGTCCGAACCACTAAGTTTGTAAACGTAATATGTCGGCTTGAGGTAATGAACGATGAACGGCCCCGGAATTCCTTTCCGCCAAAGTTCGATGATCTCGTCCACAGTCAGCGGCTCGTGATGCGACATCTTGGTATAGAGGGACCCGGAGATATTGTGGGCGCCAATGAAACGGAGATCGTGATGGTGCAGCGACGCGCAACCTGCAAGCGCGCAGGTCAGGAAGAAAAAGGCGAAGGGACGAATCATTTGCGTTTGGTCTACTGTCATTTGAAGGTTCCGCAACGGAAAATGGAATTAAAGGCGCCTTTTTCTTGCCGCCTCGGCGACAACTCCGGATCCAAAAGCGAAACCTTCGAAGCTCGAGGAAAACACCATTTCACTCGCGCCAATACACCGGCAAATTGGGCTTGGTATCGCGCAGGATTTCCAGGATCGTCTGCCGTTCGTTGTCGTCGAGTTGCGCAAATTGCGGATCTTTGTCCGCACCCGTGAGAATGGCATGGAGACGCCGGAGCAGTTCGTCGTGCATGACGGCCGGCATTGAGTCGAACTGCTCCGAATAGATGAGGAAGCTGCATGGGTGCTTGAATAGACGGGTCTTCAGGTCGAATTCGCGCAGGGAGCGACCTTTCGAATCGAATGGCCCGATCGCGCCGAAATCCTGGCTGTATTTTGGATCTCCCGAGACTGGGGCAATCAACGGCGCTTCTTCCGCAAAGAGGAGATAGCGAAGGAAGGCATTTTCCTGCTGCTTGAGATAGCGGATATGTCCGTACATGGACACCATCTGCTGCGTTTCGTAGCTCAATCGCGTGATGTAGTTATGCATCTTGGTCTGGTGTTCGAGAACCATGAGCGCGACGACGTCACTGGTGGGGCGTAGGTATTTTTTGGTGGCAATGACTTCGCGGAGATCGGAGTGATCACCGAGGAAATTGGGCTCCTGCTCCGCGCGAGCGAAAGCCTTGGGGCCGACCAAATTGCCCCGATGCGCTTGCCCACAGGTCTGGCCCGTCACATACCAACCGGCCCAACGCTCGGCAAAGGGAGTGCAATGATCGATGTTACTGACTTCGGTCTGCGATTCGATCTGGCCGGCTTCGTCCGTCCCAATGGAGCGGACGACAAATCCCGGCACGCCCATCGTCCTCTCCGCTCCGTGACAGCGCAGGCAATCCTGGTCACGGACAAACCGCGGACGGCGAGTCTCTTCGTTGTCCAAACGATAGAAGACGCCTCCCAATTTCGGATCGGCGGAAGCGACCTCGATTGCGGGCGCGCCTGGGATGTAACCGAGATACACATCATCGTTGAAATAGATCGCCCGAGGGTTATCCGGCGTGATGAACGCAATCTGCGAAGAAGTCTTCGAGAAGACCAGGCCTTGCGACGAGCGCGGGATTTTCAGCGCATCCAGGAGCGCCGGCAAATAACCAAATTGCTCGTCATAGGCCAGCTTGGTCTCTCCCGTGGAAAGGCGATGTTGAAGCTGCGCTACCGGATCGGTGGGTGTTTGCTCGTTGTATTTTATCGGCGCGTCTTCGTACTCGAGCTTGTGACCGGCGCCTTGAAAATCCTCCGCGTGGGCCACGGCGAGGCCAAGACCGCAAGCGAGAGAAACAAATAGTTTGTTCACGAAAGTGGCCGTCATGGAAAGCTAGTCTGTGTTTGTCTTGGCCGTGGCCAGGAATTCCACGAGATCGCGAATCGCATGTTTACCCAGGATCAATCCGAAACCCGGCGGCATCGCACTGGGCAGCGGTTTGCGGTCGACGATCTCCGCCGTCGCATAACTGTGCTTTTTGCCGTCCACAACCGAAATGATGACAACCTCGTCGTCGCTCTCAAAACTCGCAATCCCAGACACCGTTTCACCGTTCTTCATCGTTAGCAGAACGTTTTGAAACCCGGCAGTGATCACGGCATTCGGATCGATGATGGATTCGAGGATGTAAAGGCGGTCAGTGACTTGCTGCAGAGCAGTCAGATCGGGCCCGATGTGTCCACCCTCGCCACTCACCTGATGGCAGCGAATGCAGGCCGCCTCGACTTTCTTGGTGAAGATTTCGCGTCCGGAATCCGCATTTCCCCCTTCCAGACACTCGCGGTAGGGCACCAGGGGATCACGCGACGCGGCGATCTTTTGCCGATGTTCGGCCAGGCGAGCCTTCAATTCCGGGTTACTGCGCTTGCCCACGGCTTCGAAGAATTCCAGCCACACTGCGGGCGGCAGGTCCTTATTCAAAAAGCGATCGAAAAGCGTGAGCAGGACACGGTCAGCTTCAGGCCCCGGTTGGGAACCAAGCGCCACCAACTCTTTCTGCTGGGCCTGCACATCGCCGTTCTCGAAGACGGCCGCGTCAACCTTCGTCGGCGCCGCGCTCGAGGCGTGCGCCAGCAGGAGAAACGTCACGCAAACAAAGACCAGAACAGCGACGCGGTCCACGGCAGGGCACGCGCCGCGACGCAGGGGGTTCGGCGGCAGAAAACTCATCGGGGAAAGACGTTCACCATTGCGCAAAATACCCCACCCCGCCACGGGCTTGTTTGATCCAAGTCAAATCCTGAGCGCTTTAGAAAGTCCTACTCATACGCGGCCCTTCCAGATTTCGGGATCGCGCGAAGCGTGAAACACGGAGACGATGATGATCGCATCGCCATCGAGGAAGTAGAGCAACGAATACGGAAAGCGTCTCAGCACACCTTGCCGGACATTCTTGTAAACAACGGGGAATATCTCGGGATGCCTCCGAACCAATTGCACGCAGCCATCCACACATCGCATAAAGTCTGCACCCAAACCCGTTTCACGCTCCTCATACCAATCGTAAGCGTCTCGCAATTCGCTTTCCGCCGCGGACCGAAAGATGATCCGCACGATTACCTTGACCCCAAGATGCGCCGTTTTACGTCCTCCCAAGGCGAACCGTCTTCTGGATGCTGGCGGTAATCCTCCAAGCGCCGATCTAGTTCATCACGCTGGGCCTGCGAGAGAGCCAGCGGCTGCGGGAGCTTCGCGATGCTGTCCCAAATGTCCTCCACGAGTTGAATCCGCTCGGGCACACTGAGTTCCAAGACATCGGCGATGGTCACTTTGGACATGGCCCAAACCGTAAATCAAAGCCCGCGCAGCCGCAAGGCGCGAGCAGAGACGCACCGGATTGTTCCCTTGCGCTTCCGCGCGCCAGGCGCAGAATCCACCCACTGCCATGAGCGCCTCTGTCGACTCTGCTACGCTGCGTCGCGCCTTGAATCGCGTCACCTACGGCGCGTCACCCGACGTGGTCGCGGATGCGGAGCGGTTGGGATGGGCAGATTGGCTCGATCAGCAACTCGCGCCGGATGATACCCAGGACGACGAATTGAAGCGCCGGCTCAGCAAGCTCAAGCTGCTCATCGAATACGAGGTCGACCCCGCGGCGGATGGCAAAATGATGATGATGAAGGGCGGCAAAAAGCAGGTGAAAGAAATGCGGCCGCTCAAGTATCTCGACCTTAGCGTGGAGGAAGTCTTTCCGCTCTGCCGGGATGAGAAGCTGCCCTACGGCGAAAAGGAACGGCCGATGAACGAATTGATCATCGCCACCATCATGCGCGCGGTCTACAGCCGCTGGCAGGTTCGCGAGATGGTCGTCGGCTTCTGGCACGATCACTTCAATATCGATGCCGAAAAGGACGACACCATTCTGGTCTCGATCCCGGCCTTCGATCGCGAGGCGATCCGGCGCCACGCCCTCGGAAACTTTCGCCAACTGCTCGAGGCGGTCACCCGCAGCGCGGCGATGCTTTACTACCTTGACGGCGTGCAAAGCCGGGCGAGTCCCGCGAATGAAAACTTCGCGCGGGAATTGTTTGAGCTGCACACCCTTGGCGCGCGGCACTATTTCAACCATCTCTATACGAAATGGCGCGACGTGCCCGGTGCGCTCGACGGCAAGCCATCCGGCTACATCGATCAGGATGTCTACGAGGCGGCCCGCTGTTTCACCGGCTGGACCGTGGAGAATGGCGACGAAGACGATGGCGGCGCGAAGCGTCCGCTCACCGGCAAATTCATGGTTCACGAAGCCTGGCACGATCCTTATCAAAAGCGCGTGCTCGGCAATGAATTCGACTCGCAACGCCCCGCGCTCGAAGACGGCAGCCGCGTGCTCGATCTCGTCGCCACGCATCCGGCGACGGCGCGCTTTCTTGCGGAGAAACTTTGCCGTCGCTTCGTCGCCGATACGCCGCCGGAAACGCTCGTCGCCAAGGCGGAGGAAACATTCACTACGAACCGGGACGCTCCGGATCAAATCGCGCAAACGCTCCGGGCGATTTTCCTCGCACCGGAATTTCTCGAGGCGCCGAAATCAAAGCTCAAACGCCCGCTGGAATATCTGGCTTCGCTGGTGCGCTGCGGCGGCATCGAACTGACGCCCACGATGGATGTTAATTGGGCGCTCGAATCCATGGGCCAGCGACTCTTCCGCTGGCACACCCCCGCCGGACATCCGGACACCGCGACCTATTGGACGGGTGGCACCTTCCTACTGCGACGCTGGAACTTCGCCCGCACCGTGGCCTTTGACGACGATTGGAAAAAAATCACCGGTTGTCGCTATCTCTCGCTTACCCCGCCGGAGTGCCAGACTATCGGTGCCGTGCTTGACTACTGGCACCAGCGACTCACCGGTGAAGCCGTCCCCGACGCTGTGCGCGCGGCCTTGCTCAAGACCCTTTCGCAGGAAGGCGGCGTGGATCCCGGCGAGGAATTTCGCGGCGGAGACCGCGAACGCGGCGACCGCCTTTCCTCGTGCTGCGCACTCATCGCCGCATCGCCGGCCTTTCAACTCCGCTAAACCGCTGTCGCCGTCGTCATGAAAATTAGTCGTCGCTCTTTTCTCCGCACATCACTCACCGCCGCGCCTCTCGTCACCTTCGGCGCGTCGTCCCTCACGCGCCTGGCTTTTGCCGAGGATAGCGCCGTGGCGGCTGATCGCGATTTGCTGGTCAGCATTTTCCTGCGCGGCGGCTGCGACGGCCTGAATTTTGTGGCGCCCGTCGACGACCGAAATTACCTCGCCGCCCGGCCACCGGAAATGCGCGTCAAGGAAAACGGCGAGCACGCCGGCCTGGCGCTCGCCCATGGTTTCGCCGGCGCCGATTGGCGCCTGCATCCCGAAGCCGCGCCTCTGCACGACCTCTATTCGCAAGGGGATCTCGCCATCATCCACGCCTGTGGCCTGGTGAACGCCAGCCGCAGCCACTTCGATGCTCAGGACATGATGGAGCGCGGCATCGCCGATCAAAAAAATCTCGGGCTCGACACCGGCTGGCTGACTCGCGTGCTGGCTTCGATCCCAGCGCCGGGTCTTCTGCCGGGCGTCGCGCCCGCCGGCACGCTGCCCGTCTCCATGCTCGGCACCGATCGCGCCTGCGGCATCGCCGACTTGCGCGACTTCGCTTATTGGGGCGATCCGGGCGAACGCTCGGTCCTCCGCTCGCTGCAAAACCTCGCGTCGCCACTCGCCACCCCTTCGAATCGCGCGCTGGCGCTCATCGAGGCCATTCAGAAAAGACTTCCGCACGACAAGGACGGCAACGTCCCCAAGTATCAGCCAGGAAAAGGCGCGAATTATCCCGAGCACGATTTTTCCGAAGCGCTCCAAACCGTCGCGTGGCTGACCAAGCTCGATGTCGGTCTCCAGGTCGCTGCGCTCGACTACGGCGATTGGGATACGCACACCGGCCAGGATTACCGCTTCGCCGATCAGGTGAAAAATCTCGCCGGGCCACTCGCCGCTTTTTATCGCGACCTCGCGGATCGCGCCCAACGCGTGACCATCGTCGTGATGAGCGAATTCGGCCGCCGCCTCAAAGCCAACGAAAGTGGCGGCACCGACCATGGCCATGGCAATGTCATGTTCGTCCTCGGCAATGGCATCCGCGGCGGTCGCCTGCATGGCACGTGGCCGGGGCTATCGAACGATCAACTCGATCAACACGCCGACCTCGCCATCACCACCGATTACCGGCAGATCCTCGCCGAAGTGCTCGAGAAGCGCCTGAAGTGCGGCGCGGAGAAAATCTTTCCCGGGTGGAATGCAAGAAGCGCACTCGGGCTCGTGTAATTGGCCGCCATATCCCGCTGATCCGCGCCTTCCTTGACAAAGGCACCCAAAGAGGGTTAGGCAGAGGGACCTTATGACTGCCAACTTCGCGGTTCCTGGAGACGCCGCATCGGGCGCCGCTCCTCTTTCGACCGGGCCTTCCACCAAGCGATCGACGGAAACACGCCGGCCCCGGCGCACGACCAGTAAGGCCAGGACGGCGCCGGCGCCCAAACCCAAAGCCCCCAAAGCCCCACGTCGTCCCGCGCCGCGCACCCGCCGCACCTCGGAAATTCTCCGCAGCATCATCGAGAATAATCCGCAGGAGAAGATCACCGTTCAGCAAATCGTGAGCGGTTTGGGCACGACCTCGTTCGGCACCTCCCTGATGGTGTTCTCGATTCCCGAAGTCATTCCGATCCCGATCCCTGGCATGTCTGCTGTCGTGGCGCTGCCCACGGGTATCATTTCCGCGCAGATGATCCTCGGCAGCGGCGAAGTGCGCCTCCCGAAGGCTCTGCTCAAGCGCTCGATCCCGCGCAAAGCCTTTGCCAGCGCCGTGAAAGCCATCATGCCTTTCCTGGAGCGCGCCGAGAAAGGCGTGCGCCCGCGCTGGCACTGGGCGACGACTCCGCTGGCCAAGCGCCTGCTCGGCGGGCTCATCTTCATCCTCGCCGGCATCATTGCACTCCCGATTCCCATCACCAATATGCCGCCGGCCATCGCGATTTTCATCATCGCGCTCGGGCTCGTCGAGCGGGATGGCAAACTGATCTCTCTAGGCATCCTCCTCGGCCTGGCTTCGATCGCGCTGATCGGCGGCGCCTTCCTCGGTCTCTTCTCCCTGTTCGGGGCATAAGAGTTGTTCTTTTTGAAAATTCTGTTATACGGGGCCGCAACTTAAGGACTCAAATTATGGCCACAAAAACCAAAGCCGCTCCAGCCACCGTTTTTTCGGTGCTCGGTGACACCCTGGAAACCGCGGCCGAATCATTCGAAGAAGCTACCGCCAATTCGCGCGACTCCGCCAAGCGCGCCGCCGCCACGACCAAGCGGGCCCTCGGGATCGGTGTGCACAAAGCCGCCTACGGGATCGCCTTCGGGATGGTCTATTCCGCGGTCTTCATCACCGAAATGCTGCCCAAGGGCAATATCATCCGCCGGGGCTTTATCGAGGGCACGGAAGCCGCCCTGGATTCGCGCCGCAAGGCGCAAACCGCGCGCGAAAAGAAAAGCGCCGAGCCCAAAGCCGAATCGACCACTCCCCGGAGGAAGCCGAAATCTTCCTCGCGAGCCCGAAAAGTGGTGGAGAAACGGGCGGCGAGTTTTGACGGGGCGACGGCACAGGAGTAGCGCCGCACCAGGGCAAATAGGGCGACAAAAACGGTGAGCACGATTCTGCCAGCCGAATCTTTCAACCTGCACTTTCCGGCCAACCCGACGCGGGATCGCCGGCAATCAAAGCTATTCACTCCCTAAATCCATGCCCGCCGCGCCGGGAAATCGGACCACGGTGAAAGCCTCCACCGATAACGGTTTTCGGTTGCACGTCCTGTCCGCGGGTTCCGAGGCTCCCGCGAAACGGCGCGACCCGTGGCAGCGCGACGATCTTTCCGTATCGCTGCTACAACCGGGCCGGATCGTTTTTCAT
>Ga0206824_10106_pt1 | contig 28868 bp, 24 predicted proteins | sample Alteio_BWOrgCont_82_FD_152874 | JGI IMG/M metagenome (GOLD analysis project Ga0206824, IMG submission 152874) | Enriched cells from forest soil in Barre Woods Harvard Forest LTER site, Petersham, Massachusetts, United States -... | ecosystem: Environmental > Terrestrial > Soil > Temperate forest >...
CAGCCGGAGCGTGTCATGCTCGACGGCAGCAGGTCCTTCCCTACGTTGGAAAAACGGCTAATCCCCCACGGACGAGTATCTCAGCAAGCATACCCAATCAAGGCAAAGGGGCCGTATTTTGATCGCGGCGAGCGGGTAAGAGCGCCAGCAAAATTAGCCCTATGACGGCGACGATGATGACGTCTGTGAAGTCGCGATGGATTCCGCGATTCCAGGACTGGATGGTTTCGATGGTCATTACGGTGGCGTGGCCGAGGTTCCACCAGGCTGTGAATACGATCAGGGAGCGATGTGCCGAGGGGTTTCTGGCGGCGAGAAGCAGGAAAGGGCCGAGTACGATGAAGAAACTCAAGAACATGGGCTCGGTTTCATTGTGCATTTTTACGAGCCACTTGGCTTGCCACAGATCGGTGTAGAGGAAGTAGACGAAGGCAGTAAACAAGAGTCCGATCGCTACCAGGAAAGTTTGCAAAATGCGTTCGCGTTTCATGTTGGCCTCGTTTGTGGAGTCAGGTTTCGCACAGTTTGGTCTTTCGTGCCTGCTTCGTCAACTACGGCTTGGCGCATCTTTGTGTTTCACCCACCTCTAGTTCCGGTTATGTACAATTTGCATCAAGAACGACAATCCCTGAAGATTCTGGAGTTTGATTTCTCATGCCAGTGAAGTATTTTCGTATTCCGGCTGCGGCTCTGTTGGGCGCGGCAGTGAGTTTGTATGCAGCTGATAAGCCGAAGGCCGCGCCTGCGACGGCTGCTACCGATCCGTATGCCGAGGTTCAGCCGGCGATGGAGAAGCTGGATCTGGCGATGTATCAGCGGATTCGCGATGAGGGGCTGAACCACTCGCATGTGATGGAGTTTGGGACGGCGCTGGCGGATGGAATTGGGCCGCGGCTGACGGGTTCGCCGAATGCGAAGAAGGCGAATGAGTGGACGCGGGACACGCTGACGAAGATTGGGCTGGAGAATGCGCACCTGGAGGATTGGGGCGAGTTTGGGCTGGGCTGGCAGCAGCTGAATACTTGGGCGCGCATGGTGACGCCAGATACGGCGGTGCTGATTGTGCAGGCTACGCCCTGGTCGCCTTCGACGGCTGGCGCGGTGACAGGCGATGTGGTTTACGTGAGCATCCAGAGCGAAGCTGATTTTGACAAGTACAAGGGCAAGCTGGCTGGCAAGGTGGTTCTGTTTGGCGCCATGAGGGAGGTTCCGCCAGTGGATAAGGCGCTGTTTTCACGCTACACGGACGCGGAGCTGGCGGAGATTGCTTCGTTTCCGGTGAGCGCGGGCGGTGGTGGCGGCTTGACACCGGAGATGCAGGCGCGGCTGCGGGAGCGGATGCAGAGGTTTCAGCTGATTGACAAGATTGCGCAGTTTTTTGCCGATGAGAAGGCGGCGGCGGTGATTGAGCCGAGCCGCGATGCTTCGAATGGCGGCGGATCGGGCGGAACGTTCTTTGACGATAACGGCGCGACGCTGGGACGGACGCCGTATCACGCGGACACACGAGTGAATGTGCCAGTGGTGGTGGCGGCGATTGAAAGCTACGGGCGGTTGTATCGGCTGACGCAGGCCAAGGCTCCGGTGAGCGTGGAGATCAACGTGGAGACGAAGTTTACCGGCGAGCATGAGCATGGGTTCGATACGGTGGCGGAGATTCCCGGGACTGATCCTGCGCTGAAGGAGCAGGTGGTGATGGTGGGCGGACACCTGGACAGCTGGATTGCCGGGACGGGCGCGACGGATAACGGCGCGGGCACGATTGTGGCGATGGAGGCGGTGCGGATTTTGAAGGCGCTGGGTGTGAAGCCGCGGCGGACGATTCGCATTGCGCTGTGGACCGGTGAGGAAGAGGGAATATTTGGCTCGCGCGGTTATTGCGTGCAGCATTTTGGTTCGGCGAAGTTGTCTGATGCGCCGGATCAGAAGCAGCTTCCGGATTTTATGCGGAGGGCTGTTGGGCCGCTGGAACTGAAGCCGGAGCAGAAGCTGATTTCCGCTTACTTTAACGTGGATAACGGCTCGGGCAAGATTCGCGGAATTTATACGCAGGGCAATGCGATGATTGCGCCGATTTTTGCGCAGTGGATTGAGCCGTTGAAGGACCTGGGTGTGACGACGATTACCAATCGCAACACGGGCGGCACGGATCACCTGAGCTTTGATGCAGTGGGGATTCCGGGATTTCAGTACATTCAGGATGAGCTGGATTACGAGACGCGTACACATCACTCGAACCAGGACACGTATGAACGGCTTCAGCCTGCAGACCTGAAGCAGATTGCTACGGTGGAGGCAATCTTCCTTTACAACGCTGCGCAGAGGGATCAGATGCTGCCTCGCAAGCCGCTGCCGAATGCGGTGGAGGAGCAGAAAGCTCGGGAACCGCTGGATATTTTTCCGAAGTAGTTGTTCGTGATTCGATCAGGGGCCGCGAATCTTAAGGGGTTTGCGGTCCTTTTTCTTCTTGAAGAATTGCTGATTGTTGGTTTTGATATCCCTGCCGAATTGCGCGAGAGCAGCGGTTGGCAATCTCGCCGTCGGTCTTTTTGAGTTTGGTTAATAATGTTTGCATCAAGGCTGGGTAGCTTCCGTCTGTTGGGCCACCGCCGCTCTGCTCGCACACTTCGTTGCCCACTTGTACGCAAATTTGAGATTGTTCACTGGGATGGAATGTGGCGAGTGCTGAGATAAATTCCTGTTGATTTTGATCCAGCCGATCCACATAAAAGGGATAGAGTTCTTCCGAGAGCGCGCCGTCGCTGTAATGACTTCCCGCTAAGATCGGGCGCAAAAGTTCTTTGTGTCCCTGTTTATAGAGCTTGATCAGCATGTCGCAGGTGTTCTCATCGCAGCCAAGGTCATGGTTCTTGACCGCGCAGCCCTGCCAAATCTTGAGCAGACTATTGCGGTTGATCTGATAATCCTGCCCTAGTGTTGCAAGGAGATACATTGCCATTTGTCTGCGCGGGCCAGTTTCCTGTTGCTTCGCAATTGTCAGCGAACGAATGATCTGAGCTTTCTGAGCCGGTGCTAGCGCAAGCGTGGAAGGGGCAACGCCATCTGGCGCAAGGCGATTGATGATGTCTGCAGAACTGTTTTGGTCAGTGCCAGGCTTCTTGGCTGAGGAGGTTTGGCTGATGGCGATCAGACAACTCGATGTGCATGCGATGGCGATGAATTTTCTTGCGTACGAAGAGATATTTGATGAGCGGAAGACTCGATGAGCGTTCAGCAGGGGCATCGAGGCTCTCGCTGATGTGTGAGTTCGCATGCTTCCTCGCTTTGGTGTTAAGTATATGAGGATTCGTGGTCACGGGTGGTTTTTCGCCAATGCAGAAGTGCGGCAAGAGATCGAGATTGCGCAATTCTGTGCGAATTTTGTGGGCTTGTGAGGTGGGAGTGGGGTAGACTTGCGGCGTTCTGTAACGGTCCGCTGCTGAGCTTCACTCTCTATATTTGGTCATCTATTTCTCCGGAGGTCCGCGTGTCGGAGACTAATCAGCGAATTGGCGATTATGAGATTCTTGCGCCTATCGGCGCGGGCGGCATGGGCCGCGTTTTTAAAGTCCGCAACGTGATTTCAAATCGCGAAGAGGCGATGAAGGTGCTTCTTCCGGATTTTGCATCGCAGCCGGAGCTGGCGGCGCGGTTCCTTGCGGAGATTCGCACGCTGGCTACGCTGGAGCATCCGAATATTACACAGCTCAGAACGGCCTTCGACTACCAGGGCCACTTTGTGATGGTGATGGAATACGTCGAGGGCGCGACGTTGGAGACGATGGCTTCGGCAGGGCGGATTCCGCTGGAGCAGATGCTGGATTATGCCTCACAGACGCTGGCCGGGTTGAGCTATGCGCACGGCCACGGTGTGACGCATCGAGACATCAAGCCGGCGAACATCATGATTACGACGCATGGCGTGGCGAAGCTGATGGATTTCGGGATTGCGAAGTCGACTGAAGATATACAACTGACGCGGCCCGGGACGACGATGGGCTCGGTGTACTACATGTCTCCGGAGCAGGTGCAGGGCGGACCGATTGATGCGCGTTCCGACATCTATTCCTTTGGCGTAACGCTGTACGAGATGTTTACGGGCAGGAAGCCGTTTGTCTCCGAGAGCTCCTACACGGTTTTGAATGCGCAGATCAATGAGAATCCTGTGCCGCTGATCGAGGTGAATCCTGACCTGCCGGTGGAGCTGAACGACATTGTGCTGAAGGCGATGGCGAAGGACCCGGCGGCACGATTTCAGAATGCCGATGCGATGCGGAATGCGCTGCGTGGGCTGCGCGGGGCGCAGGCTGCTGCTGTTCCGGTGTCTACTCCGGTAGCGGCTGCATCGGCAACAGCGGCCGCCGGGGCTGTGCCTTCTGCCACGGCGGCGGTTTCCGCGATGCCTGATTTGGCGTCATCCGCTTCGGCGGTGAATGAGGCTCCGAAGTTTACCCCGGTGCCGCAGGTGGCTCCGGTGGCACAAAAGAGCAAGAGTAATCGCGGGTTGTGGATTGTGCTGGGCGCGGTTGCAGCGGTGTTGGCAATAGTGGCTGTGGCTACGCTTGTGCCGAGGTTTTATCCGATGTTCGCGAAGCATAGCTCGGCTTCGAGCACGACGGCGGCGCAGTCGGATGCGGCTTCCACACCTGCGGCTCCGGCATCTTCTCAACCTGCCGATACTACGAGTGCGGCTTCGCAACCGGCTGCTGCGCTGGTAGCGAGTGCGCCGACGACAATCGCGAATCAGGCTGCTTCTGTTCCAGCTAATTCCAACCCGCCTGCTAAGACAGCGCGTCAGCCATATGTTCCGCAGTCAGCGAATGCTTCGCCAGCAGCTCTGACGAATGCTCCGGTTGTGCCGGCGGGGCCTGATCCGGCGCAGATTCGCGAGGTGAAGGACAAGCTGATGAATCTTTCGGCGCGGGCCGATGGGGTGCGAAGCGGGGTGCAGGCGCTGCGCTCACAGCAACAGGCACAAGGGCTGGATCTGCGCACGGATATTGTGGCTTCACTGAGCCGGATGAATAACGATCTGGCAGAGGCACAACAGTCCTTGAATGAAAGAGACCTGAATGGGGCGAATGAATATATCGACCGGGCGGACAGGGAAGTGGCGAAGCTGGAGGCGTTTTTGGGACATTGAGTGATGCTCAATGTCCCAAGGGAATAGGGAACGGCGACTGACTTGACTGAGATGAAAGTGAAAGCCGCGAACCGAATGGGTTCGCGGCCTTTTACTTTGGGAAGCATTCGAGGGGCCGGAAAAGTTTTACTGTTCCCTATTCCCTGCTTTATTGCATGACGGTTTTGATGGTGTCGCCGACCTTGAAGCCTGCGCCGGAGATGGTGCTGCAGACCGCGGAGACTTCGTCCACGTCGGTGGCTTTGATGACGCCGACGTTGGTGGTGAGCTTGCGGAGCACTGCGCCGGTGGTGGGGTCTTTGATCTCCTTGGTGACGCGCAGAACGGTGAACTGATCGCCTACCTTGACGCCGGCCTTGGTGCCAATGTTGAGGACGATCTGGCCGCTGTCAACGGCGGCAACAACACCCTCAATGGCGATGGTGCGCACGGAGACTTTGGATGAGTCGGCAACGACGTCTGTGCTGAGCTTGTCTACGGCTGCCTTGGTGGCTTCACCGATGATGGTGTTCTGGAAGTTGCTGGAGCCGAAGTCGACTGCTCCGCCGCCGTGGCCGTTCCAGTTGCCGCCGCCACCACCGACGCCTGTGCTGGAGCGGGAGGATGTGCCTGCGCCTTCGGCTACGCCCATGATTTCGCCGGTATCGACGTTGACGATGCGAGCGTTGAGGGCGACGTTGGTGCTGGACTTGGAGTGATGAATGCCGGCGAGGGCTCCGGTCCAACCGCTTCCGCCGCCGCCACCGAGACCCTGGTTCTTGGTCTCATTGCCGAACTCAGTGATGGTTCCAACGATGATGGCATCGACGCCGAGAAGCTTGCCGATTTTGGCGGCGCTGGAGGCGTCGGCGCGGTTTGAGTTGGAGAAGTTCTGCTCGCCGAGGATCTTGTCCATGGTGGCGCGCTCGATGACGGAGTAGGTGCCGTCCTTGACGAGGTTCGTGACGAGCATCTGTGTGATGCCTTTGCCTAGATCGACGTCAGTGCCGAAAACGGCTTGAACAGAGGTGCGGACGGTGCCGTAATCGAAGTCGAGGACGGCGACACGCGGCCTGCGCTGGGCAGATGCGGGGCTGAGTGCCGCGATGAAAAGAAGGACCACGCAGAGCGGAGAGAGAAATCTTAGGATTTTTGACATGGCTATTCCTTACGCAGAGAAATTTCGGAGGACAAAATGGCCTCAGGGAATGGTGTTCCGGGAGGCATCATCGTTAATTTCCAGCGATCATCGGAGACCGCAGCTGCGGATTTGGCAGCAGACGGAGGAGCAGGCGCCAGAGGGGGCTGAAAACTAGCGCGGAATCACCAGAAACGCCTGATTCCGCAAGATTCCAGCACAAGCAGATTCCTCTCGGTTTCAGAGCATGTCAAGATAAATCGGCGTGGTGCGGCGAGGGCGTTTTTTATGCAGTGCGGCGGGTTGCTCCACTGGGCGCGCTATGCTAACCTTGATTTCTGTGCCGTGATGTGCGCGGAGCGGTGTTGTGTCCGTGGATTTCAAGGTTTCCGGAGCGGTTTTTCCGGGGTGGTTGGGCGGTGGAAGAGCAGTAGAAACCGCTTGTCAGGGCTGGCGTAGCTCAGCTGGTAGAGCATCTGATTTGTAATCAGAGGGTCGGGGGTTCAAATCCCTTCGCCAGCTCCACTCTTAAGGGGAGTTTCGGACCTGAACGGCAAGGAAGATTAAACCGGCGTGCGAGGTTTCAAGCGCCGGGCCTGTCCTGAAGCGGTGATCCCACTGAAGGCCATGCAGCGACAAACCGGGAGGCTCCGGAGGAACGCTGGTGCGCGGAAAAGTTGGGTTTAAGGCTTGAGAGCAGGGAGAATGCACAGGTGGCCGAGCGGTTAATGGCAGCAGACTGTAAATCTGCCACTCAACGAGTTACGGAGGTTCGAATCCTCCCCTGTGCACCAGTTTTGTTGAGGGTTGGACGATGCGCTGGTGGGAAAGCACGGAAGGGGCTGCCGCTAGACGCAGAGAAGAACGCCTCGGGTCGAAAGGCCCAGAACTAGAGCGGAAGTATTGGATCGCTCTGGGGCTGTACGCGGTTCTGGCTGTGCTTGCGTGGTGGACGATTGGCGACGGCACGGTGGCGGTGTTTGGAAGGCAGATTGGGGTCCGATGGATTCCGGTCTTTATTCTAGGAACGTTTGCCTTCAAGACTTACGTTGCCATGCAGGCGGATCGGGTACGGCGCGGTAGTAGCAAGTAGGTTTTAGTAGGGCTGATGTAGCTCAGATGGTAGAGCACTCCCTTGGTAAGGGAGAGGTCACCGGTTCAATCCCGGTCATCAGCTCCAGAATTTAGCCGCTGGAAGTTGGAAGCTGTTTTCAGGCGGGAGTAACTCAGTGGTAGAGTCACAGCCTTCCAAGCTGTTGGTCGCCGGTTCGATCCCGGTCTCCCGCTCCAGGTTTTAAATGTTCCGGTTTTTAGAAGCTGTAAGAGGGTTCGGAAACGATGTACGAGCAAGCGGCAATCGCGGTACAGGACGAAAAGACATACGCGAAGTTGCATTCGCTACTGGATGCTGCGTTTGATGCGCGGGACGTGGATGTTTTGCTGAGCCGCGTGGCGAAGTCGAAGTTTTCGATTCGGAGTTTTGAGGACGTGCTGAACCGGGGCTGGCTGGGCAAGGATGCTCCGACGCTTTACAGTGCGCTGCCCGTGAGCGACCAGGGATTGACCCGCGAGCGGTATCTCCGGTTGGTGGAAAAGGTGCCGGGGGAACTGCGGCAGAAGTATTTCAAAGCGTATGCGTATTACGCGTGAGTTGAATGAGATTTAAAGCTGACGGCTAAGGGCCGGCAGTTGAATTTGAAAGTCAAACGGAAGGAACGGACAGGGCAATGGCGAAGGAAAAATTTGATCGTTCGAAGCCGCACGTGAATGTGGGAACGATTGGGCATATTGATCACGGCAAGACGACGTTGACGGCAGCGATCACGAAGGTGTTGTCGAAGCACAATCCGAAGATAGCGTTCCGTTCGTTTGATTCGATCGACAACGCACCTGAGGAGCGGGAGCGCGGCATTACGATTGCGACGGCGCACGTGGAGTATGAGACGGCGAACCGCCACTATGCTCACGTGGACTGCCCCGGCCACGCCGATTACATCAAGAACATGATCACGGGTGCGGCGCAGATGGACGGCGGCATTCTCGTGGTGGCAGCGACCGATGGCCCGATGCCTCAGACCAAGGAGCACGTGCTTCTGGCCCGCCAGGTTGGCGTGCCGTACATCGTGGTGTTCCTGAACAAGTGCGACTCGGTGGAAGACGAAGAGCTGACGGACCTGGTGGAGATGGAAGTGCGTGAGCTTCTTTCGAAGTACCAGTTCCCGGGCGACGATGTGCCGGTGATTCGCGGCTCCGCTTTGGGCGCCTTGAACGGCGATGCGAAGTGGGAAGCGAAGATCGACGAGCTGATGGATGCGGTGGACAAGAACGTTCCGCAGCCGGACCGCGCGATTGACCTGCCGTTCCTGATGCCGATTGAAGATATCTTCTCGATCTCTGGCCGTGGCACAGTTGTGACGGGTCGTATCGAGCGCGGCAAGGTGAAGGTGGGCGAGGAAGTCGAGATCGTGGGCTTCCGCGAGACGCGCAAGACGGTAGTGACGGGCGTGGAAATGTTCAAGAAGCAGCTGGACGAAGGTCTGGCCGGGGACAACGCGGGTCTGTTGCTGCGCGGCATTCCGAAGGAAGACGTGGAGCGCGGGATGGTGTTGGCGAAGACGGGTTCGATTACGCCGCACACGCGTTTCAAGGGCGAGGTTTACGTGTTGTCGAAGGAAGAAGGCGGCCGTCATACGCCGTTCTTCAAGGGCTACCGTCCGCAGTTCTACTTCCGCACGACGGATGTGACGGGCACGGCGGAGCTTCCTGAGGGCACGGAGATGGTGATGCCGGGCGACAACGTGCAGCTTGTGGTTGAGTTGCACACGCCAGTAGCCATGGAAAAGGGCCTGCGGTTTGCGATTCGCGAAGGCGGTCGTACCGTCGGCGCGGGAACCATCAGCGAGATCATTAAGTAAGAGACGTAGGGACCAGGGATTAGAAAACTGGTCTCTACGATTTCGAGAATTTTTCAGGATTTGGCGGACGGGAACGAAAGCGCCGGATCAGTTAGGATTGAAACATGCGGGAAATCGTGACATTGCAATGCACTGAGTGCAAAGAGCGGAACTACTCAACGACGAAGAACAAGAAGACGACCACTGGCCGTCTTGAGTTCAAGAAGTTCTGCAACCGCTGCCGTAAGCACCAGGCGCATCGGGAAACGAAGTAAGACAGAGATCAGTTTTCAGAGATCAGGGATCAGTCGTGTAATAAGGGGCTAGCCTCAACAGTTTGCCCAGGCAAGAAAAAACTGATCTTTGCCCCCTGAGCTCTGATCCCTGCTTTTAGGGGCGTAAGCTCAACGGTTAAACTGTCGGTCTCCAAAACCGAACTTGTCGGTTCGAATCCGACCGCCCCTGCCAGATTTTTGCGGTAATCCCACGGGAAGGTACGCTGTGGGAGCGAAGGAATGAAGTATGGCTTCAAAGACAGCAGTTGTGAACAGGGAAGAGCGCGGCTCTTCAATCAAGCGTCAGGAGCCGGGCGCCGTGGGGAACTTTACGGGCAACGTGACGTCGGGCTGGGGCCGGTTTACCAGCTTCCTGGACGATGTGCGCTCGGAGATTCGCAAGGTGGTTGCGCCGTCGCGCAAGGAAGTACAGGCGACAACGACGGTTGTGATCATAACTGTGTTTATCTTTGGCCTGTATTTCTGGTTGACGGACATGGTTTTCAGCACTGCAGTGCGGCAGCTTCTGCACCGGCTGGGCGGCGAGTAGTCAGTGAGTTGGGGAATTACGGGCTCTGAGCCGCGAAACGAGAACATGATGGAAGAAGAACTGAAGCAACCCGACCACGAAATTCACGAGGGCGGAAACGACGGCGCGGAGACGCCGCAGGTTCCACCCGCAAACGAGCGCTTCAAGTGGTATATTCTCCACGCCTACTCCGGCTTTGAGCGCAAAGTCAAGGAATCGATCGAGAGCCGCATACAGGCCTTTGGCCTGCAAGACCGTGTGGGCAAGGTGATGATTCCGATGGAGCCGGTGACAGAGATTGTTAACGGCAAGAAGCGGACTGTGGAGCGGGTGTTCCTTCCCGGCTACGTGCTGATCGAGATGGAGCTGGACAACAATCTCTGGCACGTGTTGAAAGACACACCGAAGGTGACGGGCTTCCTTGGCACGGGCGACAAGCCGGTGGCGCTGAGCGAGGAAGAGGTCAGTTCGATTCTTTACCGCTCCGAGAGCGTGAAGGATAAGCCGCGGCTCAAGATCAAGTTTGAAAAGAACGAGTCCGTGCGGATTACCGACGGGCCGTTTGCGAACTTCAATGGTGTGGTGGACGAGATCAACGAGGATCGCGAGACACTGAAGGTGATGGTGACGATCTTCGGACGGTCCACGCCGGTTGAGCTGGAGTTCGGCAAGGTCGAAAAGATTGAGTAGTTGCAGCTTCTAGCTACTAGCTTCTGCTTCTAGCCGGTGCGGTGACCTGGTAACCGCCGGTTTGAGTGCGAACGCCTGAGCAGCAACGTCAAAATTTACACGAGAAGTAACCAGCGAAAGGCTACAAGCCAGGAGCCTGAAGCTGGTTGTGAAGGAAGCACATGGCACCCCCGAAGAAAGTATCGACATACGTCAAGTTGCAGATTGAAGCGGGCAAGGCAACGCCGGCTCCCCCGGTTGGTCCGGCGCTCGGTCAGGCGCAGGTCAACATCATGGAGTTCTGCAAGCAGTTCAACGCGCGGACGCAGAACAAGGAGATGGCTGGGCTGATTATCCCGGTCGTTATCACGGTTTTTGCTGACCGCACCTTCACTTTTGTGACGAAAACTCCGCCAGCCGCGATTCTGCTGAAGAAGGCCGCTGGAATCGAGAAGGGTTCAGGCACGCCCAACAAGGAAAAGAAGGGCAAAGTGACTGAGAAGCAGGTGCGTGAGATTGCCACGCAGAAGATGCCGGATCTGAATGCGTCTTCGGTTGAGACGGCGATCAAGAGCATCAAGGGCACGGCGCGTTCGATGGGAATTGACGTCGTCGCGTAAGTGCGGAGTGAGCAGAATGTGAAAAGGCCCTCCCGGCTGGGAGGGCCTTTTTGCTTTGCGATAGAAGTTTCTTGCCACGGAGAGTGCTGGGACGTATGCTTCTCGCGCGGCAGAAGTCGCATGGAAGTTGAGACGGCACACGTTCGGCAAGGAGAATTTCGCATGAAGATTAATCGGTTACTCTCTGTATCCATACTGGTGGCTGCGCTGGCCGTTGGTATGGTTCCTGCTATTTCTGCTGCGGCTCCGGTGGCTGCTGTTTCAGGGGCTCCGGCTGCGGCTCCTCTGGTGGATATTAATTCGGCTACGGCGGATCAGTTGAAGGCTTTGCCGGGAATTGGGGATGCGTATGCGACGAAGATTATTGCCGGGCGTCCGTATGCCAACAAGACGCAGTTAAAGACCAAAAGCATTATTCCGGCGGCTACTTATGCGAAGATTTCTAGTTTGATTATTGCGAATCAGCCGCCTAAGAAATAGGGTGCTTCGGATGTAATGTACAAATGCCCTCCCGATCGGGAGGGCATTTGTTTGTAGCCCAGAATGGGTGGGAGTGCTAGCCCAGGTCTCAAAATCGAGACCTGGGGCACCCTTTGTGCGGTGAGTTATTTGGCGGCAGGTGTTGCAGCGTGGGCCAGATGGTCGTGATTGAGGATGGCGTTGAAGACCAGGGCGTAGGAGCCGATGGTTTCGCCGCGGTAGATGGGGTTGTTGGCGAAGAGGAGGACGTTGCCTTCGCCCAGATGCGCGTCGACGACGATGGCGTGTTCGGCGATGGAGCCGCCTTTGTCTAGCAGCCCTGAGACGAGCAGGGATTTGCCGTCCGAGAAGCGCAGGATGACTTCTGGCCGATACTGCGCGGGAATGACGGAGACGTTGTTGCGCATCTGCTCTTCATTGAGTTTGCGGGGCTGCCAGGGCTGCTGTTTTTCTAGCGGCTCGGCGGCTGTGAGGGTGCGGCCCTGCGGTTGGTCGTCTTCTTCCGTGGTTCCGCGGCCGGTGGGGCGCTGGGAATAGGGGTCCATGAGCAGGCGTCCGCCGCCGCGGCCTACGGTGTTGGAGACATTGAAGGCCATGCCGTTGGCGCTCATGACGGCGAGATTATCGCCATAGCCAAAGGCGACAGGGCTGTCATGCGTGACGAAGACAGAGTTGAGCACGGTGCCGACGACGCGGGCATCTGCCGAGGGCGCGATGGAGACGCCGGGTGCGAGGCCCATATCGACGGCGAACTGAGCGGTGTCTTCGCAGGTGACGAGCAGGCCGCCTTTTTCGATGAAGGACTTTAGGTGCGCGAGGCCGTCATAGCCGAGGCCGGGGCGCGTGTCTTCGGTTGAATCGAAGCCGGGGGCGACTAGGTTGGGTGTGAGGTCGGACTTTTGCCACGGCAGAGGGTTGCTCCACATGGGCATACCGTTGATGATGTCCGAGGCTGCGGCGCGCCCGACAGGGGCGAAGATGATGACGTCGTATTTCGAGCGCAGATCGTCGGTCTTCGAGGCGGTTTGCGTGGAGATGTAGTCGAAGGGAACGCCTGCGGAGTCGAAGGCGAAGCGCCACCAGCCTTCCGTTTGTGTGGCGAGCCAGGTGTGCATGATGGCGATGCGGGGAGCGGTGACGGGATGCGTGGGAACGCTGCTTGCGAGGCCGTGGCTGGATGCGTTAAGCGAGAGTGTCTTGAGCGCATCGGCGAGTTGTTGGGGGTCTGCACCGGAGATGAGGAGCGATCCGGCGGGAAAGTTATCCGCCGCCTTCTCGGTTACTTCGATCTTTGCGCCCTTGAGCTTATAGACGAGCGCGAGGAGCGTGGTCTGGCCGTGGTTGGCGACTGCCGTGATGCTGCCCGAGCCGGAGACTGTGCCTGCGAGTGAGGCCGGGTCATTGACTGGCTTCATTGCGGCTTTGAGAATGGCCGGATCCGTGATGCGCGTGGCCTTGACGTTGAAGAGAGCGGGGAAGCTCCAGCCGGTATCGTCGTATGGATGCTTCTGCGGATCGTCGGGAGCCCAGAACTGCTTGTCGAGAAGGGCGTCGGCGGCGCGGGCATAGGGTTGATCCATACGAATGACGATGGAGCCGGCGGGGAAGGTGGTGTCGGCGGGTTTGTCGCCGCGCTTGGCTCCTGGTACGGGCGCAGTGGCAGCGGCGGTGAGCTGCGATATTTCGATGTGCTGGAGCTTGAGGACGTTGACGAGGCTGACGAGGCGGTTGGAACTGGCTTCATCGCTTGAGAGAACGTAGGCGGAGGGACCTTCCAGTGTGGGCTTTTCGATCGAATGCTTGCTTTTGAGGTAGTAGTTCTCAAGGAAGTGGCGCGTGTTGTGTGAGAAGTAGGAGATTGTTGTCAGGAGCGCAGTTTCTTCGTAGTTGTTGTTGTCGCGCTGGGACCAGGTGACGATGGGCAGAGGCGGGTTCTGGCGATACCAGGTGCGGGAATATTCCTCTGGCGTGAGGATGCGTTTTTCAGTGTCAGCACCGCCGTTGCCGAAGGTCTCATAGAGTCGGCTTATGCCGTTGTGCATGGCGCCGAGGAACATGAGGTAGCCGGGCGACCAGGTGTCGAAGTCGCCGTGGGTGAAGACGCCGGGCATGCCGAGGGCCTGCATCTGGGCGATGTTGTTCCAGCCGAGCTCCTGCCACTCGTTGGTGAGCATGGGATCGACCCAGGCGTTGTAAGGGCCGTCGCCGACGGTATTGTCGTAGAGGAAAGGGACAGACTCATGCAGGTCATGCAAGACCTGGGCGTGCCAGTCGAGGTAGGTGTCGAGGACGTTGCGCGTGAGGTTGAGAGTCATGCCCATGGCGTCGCGGTTGTTGTCATGCGCGACGTAATGGCCCCAATAGAGCAGGCGCGGGTAGGTTTTGTCGGGGTTGGCTTTGTGCCAGCGGTAGATGTCCACCTGGCGATCGCGGCCGTCAACTTCAACGACAGGCGTGATGAGGACGATCATGTGCGAGCGGATGTACTGGATGTAGGGGGAGTCATCGACTGCGAGCCGGTAGGCGAGCTCCATGAGCGCGGTGGGCGCGCCGGTTTCCGGCGAGTGGATGGTGCCGGTGATGTAGTAGACGGGGACAGAGGCGTCGATGAGGGACTTAGCCTTGGCATCATCGAAATTGATCTTGCGGGGGTCGCCGAGCTGGGCGAGACGCGCCTTGTTTTCGGCGGCGTGGGCCAGGATTTCGGGATCGGCGATGGCGGCGGCGATCATCTCGCGGCCTTCTTCGGAGTGGCCGATGGTGTAGACCTTGACGCGCGGGCTGGAGGTCTCAAGCAGGCGGAAGTATTTATAGACATCCTCGGCGTAGGGCAGGAAATTGGGCGCGCCGGAGACGTCGCCGAGAACCTTGGCCGGCGTAGGGACGGTCTTGGAGGCGGGCAGATAAGCCACGAGCGGCGAGAGGAAGTCGGGCGCGGTGGTGTACTGCTTGATTTTGGCGGTGTAGTCGGCGTCGATGGGCTGTTTGGGGTCGCGGGCGTAGTCGGGGCTGAGGGTGGAGTTGGGCGACTGAGCGGCTGCGGCGAGGGATGCGGCACAAAGAAGGAGCGGAAGGAAGGACTTCAGGGGTTTCATAGGCCTCAACAGAATGAGCTTGCAAAGTGGAATGTGGTCGTGAAGTACAACAATGCCACGGCGAGGCGGGGTTTGCAATGAAGAAGATATGAGGATTTGGAGGGTTATTGGGTCCAGTCTTCTAATTGGAGATTTTGGACGCGGTTGAATTCGCGGGTGTTGGCGGTGACAAGGGTTAGCCCGCGAGCGAGGGCCTGGCCGGCGATCAGGGTGTCGTATTCGCCGATGCGGGTGCCTTTGTGTTCCAGTTCGGCGCGGATTTGAGCGGCGGCGCGGGCGTCTTCGTTGGTGTAGTCCAACACTTCGATGTCATCTGCGATGAAGGCGCGTAACTTCCATTCATTGCGGCTTGGCTGGCTGCTCTTTGCAACGCCATACCAAAGCTCATGCATACAGATGGATGAGGTGGCCAGCGGGACTTTTGTCAAAACAGCTTGAATGTAGAGAGCACGAACCTTTTCAGAACACCCATTCAGGAGAGCGATGCAGACGTTTGTATCGAGAAGGTAGCTCAATCGAAATACTCGCGGATGGGAGCGAGATTCTGCTTACGGCCTTCTGGAAAGATAGCATCGCCGCCTAAAGCGTCAAGCCGCGCGAACCAGGCCTCGATGCTCTCTTTCGTTCTGGGATGTTCTTCGATGGGTTCGATGAGAACCCCTTTGCCTGTGCGGGAGATGCGGACGTGATCGCCTTCAAAGCGGAATTCTTTGGGTAGGCGCACGGCCTGACTGCGGCCGTTCCAGAAAAGCTTAGCGTGGGTGTGTTTGGGGGTGGCTGGTTTTGTGCTCATGGGGCCTCCCAAAAAGGTATATATCAAAAGTATATATCAACTGAAGCATTGGGTATATGCTTGTGGTGTGCGAGGTCAATCCACACAGCGGCTATCACAATTGAGATCATCAACAGCCCAGGATGCATGAGATCATTAATGGCATGGCTTTCATCTTGCTGAGCGGAAGCTGGACGCTGATATTCCTGGTCCTCGGAATGTATGCTTTCATCTTTTGCGCGCCCATAGTTTTAATTGTCTGGCTTATTAAGAGGTTCAAGAGGCGCAAGATACCAATTACAATTTCCAAATACTGATCAGGATCTTGCTGTTGCTCTAGTTGCATTTCTGGTTCCACATCTGTATTATCAATAGATGTGTCCGGGGTGTTTCTTCGGACAGTCAATTTCACTACGGCATTTGGGCTTCTAGTTGTTGAGACAACGGAAGTTGTCTCCGATAGGGGTTCCCTGAAAAGGGCTGGCAGATGCGGTGGGAGACGAGGGAAGAATGGCAAAGAAAGCCAGCAAGAATATTGCGAAGGCGCGTGCCGCTGTAACGGCGGATGTCTACGCGCTGCCGGATGCGGTCAGCCTCCTGCAGAAAGTCAAGTTTGCAAAGTTTGATGAGACTGTACAGGTTTCTTTGCGCCTGGGTGTGGACACGCGTCACGCAGATCAGATGGTCCGCGGGACGGTAGTGCTTCCTCACGGCCTTGGCAAGACGAAGACCGTTGCTGTGATCGCCACCGGCGACCGCCAGAAGGAAGCGCAGGAAGCGGGCGCGGATTTTGTGGGCGGCGAGGAGATGGTGGAGAAGATCCAAAAGGAAAGCTGGACCGATTTTGATGCCCTCATCGCCACGCCGGACATGATGAAGGTTGTGGGCCGCCTGGGCAAGGTGCTCGGTCCCAAGGGTCTGATGCCGAACCCGAAGACGGGCACGGTGACCACGGATGTGGCGGCGGCTGTGAGGGAAATCAAGGCCGGTAAGGTGGAGTTTCGTGCGGACAAAACCAGCCTGGTACACGTTGCGGTGGGCAAGCTGAGCTTCGATGCTGCAAAGCTGGTGGACAATGCGAACACAGTGGTTGCGGCTGTGGTTCGCGCCAAGCCTTCAGCGGCGAAGGGTAAGTACATCAAGAGCCTCACGCTGAGCTCGACGATGGGCCCCGGAGTTCCGCTGGATGTGGCTGCGGCTGAGGCGTCTGGAAAGCACTAAAAGATAGGGACTAGGGACGTAGAGACTAGAGAATAGTCTGCAGCGTTCGAGTCTTGCGATTGAGAACAAGATTTCGTTAGAGAGCGCATTAGGCGCTCACCCGCTGAGGGGAGCAGGACGATGGCAATTTCGAAGGCGAAAAAGACGGCGAAGGTGAAGATTCTGACCAAGGAGTTGGAGTCTTCGACGACCGCGATTATTGGCACGTTTGCCAAGCTGACGGTGGCGCAGGATTTTGAGCTGCGCAAGGTGGTGCGCGAGGCGGGCGGTAAGTATCGCGTGCTGAAGAACAAGCTGGCTCCGATTGCCGGCAAGGGATCCAAGGTTGAGGATGCGCTGAAGGGCCTGAAGGGCGTGAGCGCTGTGGCGTTCACCTCGGGCGATCCGGTGACGCTGGCCAAGGGCTTCTCGAAGTGGGTTGGTGAGAATGCCGAGTTTCAGTTCAAGCTGGGCATTGTGGACGGCAAATTGCTGACCATCGAAGAGGTCAAGGCGCTGGCGACATTGCCGGGCAAGGAAGAGATCTTCTCGAAGCTGCTCTTCCTGATCAACGCTCCGGCGCAGCGGTTGGCCACGGTGATCAATGCTCCCGCTCGCGATCTGGCAGTGGTTCTGGGCCAGGGCGTGGAGAAGGAAAAGTTTGCCGGAGCTGCGTAAGGCAGCGTCGGCCCACCCTAGCCGCTAAGGCAAAGACGCGGCGAGGATGGGCACCCATATGGGTGCAACGGGTTTAGGCAGGAAGACATTTGGAAGGGGCGCTTGTCTGGCGCATCGGAACCTTTCCCTTTGAGCTTGTTGCCGAGGTAAGACAATTTCAAACGGTTTGGAGAAAAGAAAATGGCGGATCTCGCACAGTTGAAGGAACAGATTGTCAGCCTGAGCCTGCTTGAAGCAGCAGCTCTGGTGAAGGAACTCGAAGAGACCCTGGGCGTTTCGGCTGCGGCCGCGGCTCCTGTGGTTGTTGCTGGCGCGGCCGGCGGCGCTGCTGCCGCAGCGGTTGAGGAGAAGACCGAATTCCAGGTCATTCTCAAGGATGCCGGCGCGAACAAGATCAACACGATCAAGGCCGTTCGTGAAGTCACTTCACTGGGTCTGAAGGAAGCCAAGGACCTGGTCGATGGCGCCCCGAAGGCACTGAAGGAGAGCGCGACCAAGGACGAAGCGGAGGCCATCAAGAAGAAGTTTGAAGGCGTGGCAACGGTCGAGATCAAGTAGTATACGACTGCTTCGATTTGCAAGCCCGGAGAAAACGCGCTACGATAATCGTTGCGCGTCTTTCCGTTTCGTTTTGGGATTTTTCCTTGAATGGGACGGGATCGGGCGCTGCTTTTTTGAGGTAGTTTGCGGTTTTTGAGCGGGTTCCAAAGCTGCTTTAAGCGTGCCAAGCGCTCGGGCAGCAGGAATGATGCGAAAGATTCAAGCGCTTCACTGGCAATGATTTAGAGGATGTTTGCCGGGGAAGCGCGCTGGTTGGCGGCGAATCGTAGCGGCGTATTTGAACTAGGCGGAAGCGGGTACTTTGAGAATTCGATTGGGAGCATAGGCATCGAGCTACGCTCGTGAGGCATCGCGTCCTCACGAGCTTTTCGTGTCTCCCGTACCCGGTGGGTCGCAAAAACCCACCCTAACGCTTTGAGATGAGCGTTTCCCTCTTCCGGATGTGCGCAGTCTAGCGCACTTGTCAAATGCCCGGCAACGCCCGGCTGTGAATTTTTCGCTCCTCAATGCCCGTATTGGCACTTGGCGAGGATGCCCCGGCTTGGTTTGCCGGGGGTGAGCAGAAATTGGGCTGGAATCCAGGGGTGAGTTGCCTGGATTGCGGTCCGAATGGCAGCAAATACCGAAACAGCCGGTGTGCGATGAGACTCACGCGCCGGCCCGAACGAAACATAGTGGCAAGCCCAGGCCATGCGTTTCGCTTCGGCAATGACAAGAGCCTCATGGAGTGACTTCATGCCCAACGAGAAGCGCGCGATTCGCAGCCGGCTCGATTTTTCCAAGATTCCCACTGCAACCCAGATTCCTAACCTGATTGAAGTGCAGCGCCGTTCCTATGAGCGGTTTCTGCAGATGGACAAGCTGCCGAACGAGCGCGATGACTCGGGTCTGCAGTCTGTGTTTACGTCGGTTTTCCCGATCACGGATTTCCGCGGCATCTCGCAGCTTGATTTCGTGGACTTCTCGATCGGCAACTGGGAGTGCAAGTGCGGCCACCTCAAGGGCCTGCATCACTTGCGTACGGCTTGCTCGAATTGCGGCAACATGGTCATCACGGATCCGTTTCACGACGGCGATGTGCTTTGCACCAAGTGCGGCCACTACAACAAGAACACGCCGGACTTCTGCAACAAGTGCGGCGACCCTGTCAGCCTGCAACTGAAATATGACCAGCAGGAGTGCGAAGAGCGCGGCATGACGTTTTCCGCGCCGCTGAAGGTTACGGTTCGCCTGACCATTTATGACAAGGACCCGGAGACGGGCACCAAGACGATCCGCGACATCAAGGAGCAGGAAGTCTTCTTCGGCGATATTCCGCTGATGACGCCGAACGGCACCTTTATTGTGAACGGCACGGAGCGCGTGATTGTTTCGCAGCTGCACCGCTCGCCTGGCGTCTTCTTTGAGACGGCAAACAACCGCACCTACTTCCTGGGCAAGATCATTCCGTACCGCGGTTCGTGGGTGGAATTCGAGTACGACCAGAAGAACACGCTGTATGTGCGTATCGACCGCAAGCGCAAGTTTCTGGGCACGATCTTCCTGCGCGCGCTTGGCCTGAAGAGCGACGAAGAAATTTTGAAGACCTTCTACACGGTCGACAAAATGACGATTGCCGACGGCAAGATCTTCTGGACCGTGGCTGCAGAGGGCGCAACGCACCTGGCGGGTGCGAAGCCTGCGCACGCTGTTGTGCATAAGGGTGAAGAGATTGCGCACTCGGGCCGCAAGGTGACGGCGCACACGCTGAAGGCATTGCGTGCAGCCAGCATTGAGAAGGTTGAGATTGAGCAGGCTGAGCTCGATGGCACGCTGACCGCTGCCGACGTTATCGATACGACGACGGGTGAGGTAATTGTCGAGGCCAACGTTGAACTCACGGCTGACCGTCTGCACAAGATTCTTTCGAGCGGCGCGGCGAGCTTTGAAGTGTTCTTCCCCGAGCGCGATGACGTGGGCAACATCATCACGAACACGCTGCGGCGCGACGCGATCCGCAAGCCGGAAGAGGCGCTGATCGAGATCTACCGCAAGCTGCGTCCGGGTGATCCACCGACGCTGGATACGGCGACTGCGCTCTTTGAAGGCATGTTCTTCGATCCGCGCAAGTACGATTTCTCGCGCGTGGGCCGTTTGAAGTTCAACATCAAGCTCCACGAAAACCAGGAGTACACGCCGCTCGATCACCGGACGCTGACGGCGGATGACTTCTATTCGACGATTCGTTACCTGTTGAAGCTGCGCAAGAACATCGGCATCGTGGATGACATCGATCACCTTGGCAATCGCCGCGTAAGAGCAGTGGGCGAGCTGATGGAGAATCAGTTCCGCATCGGCCTGGTGCGCATGGAGCGCGCGATCAAGGAAAAGATGAGCGTGTATCAGGAACTGAATACGGCGATGCCGCATGACCTGATCAACGCGAAGCCTGTGATGGCGGCGATCCGTGAGTTCTTCGGTTCTTCGCAGCTCTCGCAGTTTATGGACCAGACGAATCCGCTGTCGGAAATTACGCACAAGCGGCGTCTGTCGGCGCTTGGACCGGGTGGTCTGAGCCGCGAGCGCGCGGGCTTTGAAGTTCGCGACGTTCATCCGACACACTATGGCCGTATCTGCCCGATTGAGACGCCGGAAGGTCCGAACATCGGACTGATCAGCTCACTGAGCTGCTTTGCGCGCATTAACGAGTACGGCTTTATCGAGTCGCCTTACCGCAAGGTGAAGGACGGCAGGATTCTGGACTACGTTGAGATTGTGAACGCGGGCGAGAGCGGCATGCGCGTGGGCGATCACCTCGACAAGGAAGAGGCGATCAAGCTGGCTGCCAGCCTGAAGAAGGGTGGCAAGCGGTCGATCGATACGATTCCGTTCAGCTTTTATCTTTCTGCGTGGGAAGAGGACAAGCACACCATTGCGCAGGCCAACATCGAGTTCAATGACGAGGGCGTGATCACGGAAGATCTGGTGAATGCGCGCCGGCAGGGAAACTTTGTACTGGTGAACCGTGCGGAAGTCGACTACATCGACGTTTCGCCGAAGCAGCTTGTTTCGGTTGCGGCATCGCTTGTGCCGTTCCTGGAGCATGACGATGCGAACCGCGCGCTGATGGGCGCGAACATGCAGCGCCAGTCGGTGCCGCTGCTCGTGGCTGAGGCTCCGTTTGTGGGAACCGGCATGGAAGGCGTGACGGCGCGCGATTCAGGCGCGGTTGTGCTGGCCAAGCGTAACGGCATCGTGGACTCGGTGGACTCGGAGCGCATCATCATCCGCGTGGAAGGCGAGCATCATCCGACGCAGCTTTCGCGCGAGGTGGGTTCGGATATTTACACGCTGATCAAGTTCAAGCGCTCGAACCAGAACACATGCATCAACCAGAAGCCGGTGGTTCGCGAAGGCGACCGCGTGCTGAAGGGGCAGGTGATTGCCGACGGACCTTGCACAGAGCAGGGCGAGCTGGCACTGGGACGCAACGTGCTTGTGGCCTTTATGCCGTGGCGCGGTTACAACTTTGAGGACGCGATCCTGATCAGCGAAAAGCTGGTGCGCGAGGACTATTACACCTCGGTGCATATCGAAGAGTTCGAGATTGAGGCGCGCGATACGAAGCTGGGACCGGAGGAAATCACACGCGACATTCCGAACGTGAGCGAGCACTCGCTGCGCGATCTGGATGAGAGCGGCGTGATCCGCATCGGCGCTCAGATTAAGCATGGCGACATTCTCGTCGGCAAGGTGACGCCAAAGGGCGAAACCCAGCTGACGCCGGAAGAGAAGCTGCTTCGCGCGATCTTCGGCGAAAAGGCCGGCGATGTGCGTGATGCTTCACTGACCTGCCCCCCAGGTATCGAGGGAACGGTTGTCGATGTCAGGATCTTCAGCCGCAAGGGCCAGGAAAAGGATGAGCGCGCCAAGCAGATTGAGACGGAGTATGTTTCGAAGCTCGAAAAGAATCTGGGCGACGAAATCCGCATTCTGACGGACGAGCGTTTGAAGCGTCTGGAAGCGATCCTGGGCGATAAGGTGGTTCTGGCCGACCTTCACGACGAGCGCACCAACAAGCGTTTGTTGACGAAGGACGCGATCCTGGACCGCGAGACGATCGAGCGCATCTCGACGAAGAATCTGAAGCGCATCCGCTATGCCGATAAGGACCCGCGGGTGAACGAACAGATCGACGAGATCGAAGAGATGACTTCGCGCCAGATTGAAGTGCTGCGCAAGATCACCAACGAGAAGATTTCCAAACTGGCGAAGGGCGATGAACTCCCGCCGGGCGTAATCAAGCTCGTGAAGGTGTATGTTGCGATGAAGCGCAAGCTGAGCGTGGGCGACAAGATGGCTGGCCGTCACGGCAACAAGGGCGTGATTGCGCGCATTCTTCCTGAGGAAGACATGCCGTACCTGCCCGATGGCACGCCTGTGGAGATTGTGCTGAATCCGCTAGGCGTTCCTTCGCGTATGAACGTGGGTCAGATTCTGGAGACGCACCTTGGCTGGGCTGCTGCAGGATTGGGCAAGAAGGTTGCCGCGCTCCTGAAACAGAACAGCGACGTGAATTTTATTCGCGAAGAGGTGAAGAAGGAGTTTGCCGGCACGGCGACACTGCGTCAGCTGCTCGAGCTCGACGACGAGATGCTGCTTCGCGTTGTTGCGGGTATGGAGAAGGGCATCTGGTTCGGCACGAACGTGTTCGACGGTGCGCAGGAAGGTGAAATCAAGGCGCTGCTGACGGCTGCAGGTCTTCCGACCTCCGGCAAGACGGCGCTCTTTGACGGCATGACTGGCGACGAGTTCGAACAGCCGGTGACGGTGGGCTACATCTATATGCTGAAGCTCTCGCACCTGGTGGACGACAAGATCCACGCTCGTTCGATTGGACCGTACTCGCTGATTACGCAGCAGCCTCTGGGCGGCAAGGCGCAGTTCGGTGGACAGCGCTTTGGCGAAATGGAAGTGTGGGCGCTTGAAGCTTATGGCGCTGCTTACATCCTGCAGGAGTTGCTGACGGCGAAGTCGGACGACGTGTATGGCCGTACGAAGATTTACGAGGCCATTGTGAAGGGCGAAGCGGCGATTGAGCCGGGCGTGCCGGAGTCGTTCAACGTGCTGATCCGCGAACTGCAGGCGCTTTGCCTGGATGTGGAACTGATCAAGCGCGCAGACCTTGTTCGCAAGGCCCCCGCGCCTGAACTGCCTGCGGTTGCTGACTAAGTGAATACAGCTTCTCGCTGTTAGCTCTTAGCTTTTAGCTGGCTTTGCCAGTGACTAAGCGAAAGAGCTAACGGCTAAGAGCTGAAAGCTAGTAGCTGATATTGGGTTCTTCTTAAGAGTGGTGAAACAAGCCGCTCACCCGGGAGAGAAGAACCTTTAAAAAATCCCGGGAGTTGCCGAGGCAGAGTGAAAAAACACGCCTGCCAGGGAGGGTAACCTTGTTCCGTTCAAACCCGTTTGAGCTCACCAGCCCGATTACCGATTTCGACGCTATCCGCATCATGCTCGCATCGCCGGAGAAGATCCGCAGCTGGTCGCATGGCGAAGTGACAAAGCCGGAAACCATCAACTACCGCACCTTCAAGCCGGAGCGTGATGGCTTGTTCTGCGCGCGCATCTTTGGTCCGGTGACGGACTGGGAGTGCCTGTGCGGCAAATACAAGCGCATGAAGCACCGCGGCGTGATCTGCGACAAGTGCGGCGTGGAAGTGACTGTAAGCAAGGTGCGCCGCGAGCGCATGGGCCACATTGAGCTGGCTTCGCCCTGCTCGCACGTGTGGTTCTTCAAGGGCTTGCCTTCGCGCATCGGCCACCTGCTCGATATTTCACTGCGCGATCTTGAAGGCATTCTGTACTTCGAGTTGTTGTCGATCCGGGCGAAGCGCCGGTGCGCGAGCGCGAGATCATCAAGGACGAGCTGAAGTTCCGCGAACTCGATCAGCAGTTCCGTCCCTCGGGCTTCAAGGCCATGATGGGCGCAGAGGCGATCAAGGAGCTTCTGAAGCGCGTGAGCATTGAGGAGCTTGCCGTAGAGCTGCGCGAGCGCATGAAGACAGAGACGTCTGCGCAGAAGAAGATCAAGTACGCCAAGCGGTTGAAGGTTGTGGAGGCGTTCCGCAAGTCTTCGAACAAGCCACAGTGGATGATTCTCGACGTACTGCCGGTCATTCCTCCAGAGCTGCGCCCGCTAGTGCCGCTGGATGGCGGCCGCTTTGCCACGTCCGACCTGAACGATCTCTATCGCCGCGTCATCAACCGCAACAACCGGTTGAAGAAGCTGATGGACCTGCACGCGCCTGAAGTGATCGTGCGCAACGAAAAGCGCATGCTGCAGGAAGCTGTGGACGCGCTGTTTGATAACGGCCGTCGCGGTCGTGTGCTGCGTGGCGCGAACAATCGCCCGCTGAAGTCGCTCTCCGATACGCTGAAGGGCAAGCAGGGCCGCTTCCGTCAGAACCTTCTCGGCAAGCGCGTGGACTACTCGGGCCGTTCGGTCATCGTTGTGGGTCCGGACCTCAAGCTGCACCAGTGTGGTTTGCCGAAGAAGATGGCGCTTGAGCTTTTCAAGCCCTTTATCTATCACCGCCTGGAACAGACAGGTCACTGCACCACCATCAAGCAGGCTAAGGAAATGGTGGAAATGCAGGAGCCGGTGGTGTGGGACATCCTTGAGGAAGTCATCAAGGATCACCCGGTACTGCTGAACCGCGCACCAACTCTTCACCGCCTGGGCATCCAGGCATTTGAGCCGGTGCTGGTGGAAGGCAAGGCGATCAAGATTCACCCGCTCGTTTGTACCGCGTTCAACGCGGACTTCGACGGCGATCAGATGGCCGTGCATATTCCGCTGTCACCTGAGGCGCAGATTGAAGCCAGCGTGCTGATGCTCGCTTCGCACAATATTCTTTCGCCGGCGTCAGGCCAGCCGATTACCGTGCCCACGCAGGACATGGTGCTCGGACTGTACTACCTGACCAAGGAAAAGAAGGGCGGCAAGGGCGAGGGACGTACCTTTGCGAACGTGGAAGAAGTACTGATGGCGCTTGAAGCGAAGGAGCTGGAGACGCTTTCGCCTATCCGCCTGCGCTACACGGGCAAAGTGCTGGACATGACGACGGCGTACGACGACCAGGATCTGACGCACACCGAACCCGTGGAGTTCAACAAAGAATACATCTCGACGACGGTGGGCCGCGTGATTCTGAACGACGCGCTGCCGCCGGGGATGCCGTTCATCAACGGCCTGCTCAAGAAGAAGGGCATTGGCCAGCTGGTGAACTACTGCAACCAGAACCTCGGACTCGAAGTAACGGTGCAGATGCTGGATCGTATCAAGTCGCTGGGCTTCAATTACGCCACGAAGTCGGGTCTCTCTGTAGGCCTGGACGACATGGTCATCCCGGCGTCGAAGTACACCGTGGTGGACGAAGCCGACCAGAAGGTGATCGAAGTTCAGAAGCAGTACCTGGACGGCGCAATCACCAACGGCGAGCGTTCGAACAAGGTCATCCAGATGTGGTCGACCGTGACCGACAAGGTTGCGGACGAGATGTTCGGCAACATGAAGCGCGCCGACCAGGAAGGCGCCATGAACCCGATCTACATCATGGCGGACTCCGGCGTGGTTCGAAGCAGCAGATTCGTCAGCTCTCGGGTATGCGCGGACTGATGGCCAAGCCCTCGGGCGAAGTCATCGAGACGCCGATTACGTCGAACTTCCGCGAAGGCCTGACGGTGCTCGAGTACTTCATCTCGACGCACGGCGCGCGTAAGGGTCTGGCCGATACGGCGCTGAAGACAGCCGACTCGGGTTACCTGACTCGCCGACTGGTGGACGTGGCGCAGGACGTGATTGTGACCGAGTATGACTGCGGCACACGCGAAGGTATCGATGTGGGCTCGATCGTAGAATCGGGCGAAATCATCGAGCCGCTGCGCGACCGCATCATCGGACGTGTTTCGCTTGAGCAGATCAAGGACTACGACGGCGACATCGTGATCAAGGTAAACCAGCCGATCGACGAGGATATTGCCTCGGCGATTCAGGGTGCCGGCGTGGAGAAGGTAAAGATCCGCTCCGTGCTGACCTGCGAATCGAAGCGCGGCGTTTGCGCGCTGTGCTACGGCCGCAACCTCGGCTCGGGCCGCATGGTGGAGCTTGGCGAGACCTGCGGCGTAATCGCGGCACAGTCTATCGGCGAGCCTGGCACGCAGCTTACGATGCGTACCTTCCACGTGGGTGGCACAGCCAGTCGCGTGCAAGACCGCTCGCGCCTTGACGCTAAGAACAACGGCACCGTGCGCTTCATCAACCTGAACACGGTTGAGGCTAAGGACGGCTCGCTGGTTGCGATGAACCGTTCCGGCTCGGTGGCCATCGTCGACGATCGTGGACGCGAGAAGGAGCGTTACCAGGTAGTTTATGGTGCGCGCTTCCTCGTAAAGGACGGACAGAAGGTGACGCTCGGACAGCAGCTTGCTGAATGGGATCCGTACACCTACTCGATCCTGACTGAGATCGGCGGCACGGTGACCTTCAAGGACCTGCAGGAAGGTATCACGCTGAACGAAGAGGTTGATGAAGTTACGGGCCTGTCGCGCTGGGTTGTGGGCGACTCACCGGATGAAAAGCGTCAGCCCTCGTTTGTGATGAAAGGCGCGAAGGGAACCAAGCGCTATCTGCTGCCGAAGGGCGCGCACCTTATGGTGCAGGATGGCGACGAGATGGGTGCTGGCGACGTGCTCGCGAAGATTCCGAAGGAATCGACGCGCACCAAGGACATCACGGGCGGTCTACCGCGCGTGGTCGAACTCTTCGAAGCCCGTAAGCCGCGTGAGACCGCAATCATCAGCGAGATCGATGGTGTGGTTCGCTTTGGCGAAGTGCAGAAGGGCCAGCGGAAGATTTACGTCACCGCTGACAACGGCGATGAGCGCGAATACTCCGTGCCCCGCGGCATCTACGTCAACGTGCAAGAAGGTGAGCGTTTGCGTGCCGGCGACCCGCTGATGGATGGTCCGCTGAACCCGCACGACATTCTCGACGTGCTAGGCGAGCAGGAATTGCAGAAGTACCTGGTGAACGAAATCCAGGAAGTCTATCGTCTGCAGGGCGTGGCTATCAGCGACAAGCACATCGAAGTGATTGTTCGTCAGATGCTGCGCTGGGTTCGCGTCGATGAGGTGGGTGATTCGAACTTCCTGCTCGAGCAGCAGATCGATCGCTTCCGCTTCAATGAAGAGAGGGCGCGCGTGGAGAAGGAAGGCGGACGTCTTCCAACGGGCCGTCCGCTGCTGCTGGGCATTACGAAGGCGTCGCTTTCGACGGATTCGTTCATCTCGGCGGCCAGCTTCCAGGAGACGACGCGCGTGCTGACGGAGGCTTCCATCAACGGAGCAATCGACAACCTGCGTGGACTGAAGGAGAACGTGATCGTGGGACGCTTGATTCCCGCGGGCACGGGCCTGGAATACTACCGCAACGTGCAGCTCTCTCCGGACTTGGAAGAGGCGGCACAGCGCGTACAGCAGGAAGTCTCGGCTGAGATTGAAGCCGCGGAGCGCGAACTGGAGATGATGCGCCAGGAAGGCGAAGCGGAAGAGATGGCGACCGAGTAAGACTGCTTCGATTAACGCAAGAAACTAAAGGCCCGGCAGAGATGCCGGGCCTTTAGTTGTTGTTCAGCTATGCCTGAGAGGCTTTATGTAGTGGCAGATGGAGGAGCGATGTGCACCTCCTCCGGGCGTGGATACCGTTTTAGAGGGTCGAAATTGACCTTCCAGAAATCCAATTCGAATAATTGCCCATCTTCGTCAAGGTTGAGTGAGATAAGAACCGGGATTTGATCTTCATCGATGTACTCTGCTGTGACCAGCTCGCTTCCCATTTTTCTCGACTTACCTTTCTCATCAACGAAACGGACGCTTCCCATACCGCCGTCAGATAGATCTACAACGAAGAGTTCGGCACCGGAAGATGGCGGTTGTGTGCTGTCAGACACCATCGCTAGTAACGCCTTCAACACTTTGTATTCTTCTTCTCTCAGTGGTCGCACGATTATTTCTCCACTCGACGCATTCAAAAACTCAAAGAGTAATAATCAGTTCGGATATGGCTCGCCGGTGCGGACGATGCGGATCTGATGATCTGTGAAGACGCCGTGGCCGCCTGGTAATGCGACCTTAGGCATGTGGCAGGTGATGCACTTTGTCTTGCTGACCGGGCAGGTTTTGGCGACGGTAGATGCTGTGTCCTTCACTGCGCCCGTCGCATGGCAGGCCAGGCATTTCGAGTCGTAGTATTCGACGCTGGTGTTGTCCGGCTTGTGAGGATCGTGGCAGGCTGTGCAGCTGATCTTGCGGTCAGTGCCGAGGAAGCATCGGCTGTTTGCCAGCCGGTAGGGCTGGAAGCGCACATCCGCTTCTCCGTGCCAGTGGTTGCGCACTGCGGTGTCCCATGTGCGATGGCATTGCCCGCAGAATTCTGACGTTTCCTCGGCGTTCATACTCTTTAACGATTTTGGGCGGCTGGTAAAGTTGCCATGGAGTGCGTCTGCCATATGCTGATTGGAACCTTCATGGCAACGCTCGCATCCGAGTCCGAGACGAAGCCGGTCGAAGGTCACTTTCTCGCCTTCCGTTGCGTGGGTGGCGTGACAGTTGAAGCACTGTAACAGCTCCCACTGTGAAACCTTGCGGCCAATGGCATCGGTGAGAGTATGCGGCGCGAGATTTTCGTCGCCCGGCGTGGGCGCCAGTGTCTGTTCCAAATGAAAATACGTCACTGCGCTCTCGTAGTAGCTTCCATCTTTTTCAAGCAGCCAGGTATGAGAGTGCTGACCGAA
>Ga0206824_10107_pt1 | contig 28865 bp, 25 predicted proteins | sample Alteio_BWOrgCont_82_FD_152874 | JGI IMG/M metagenome (GOLD analysis project Ga0206824, IMG submission 152874) | Enriched cells from forest soil in Barre Woods Harvard Forest LTER site, Petersham, Massachusetts, United States -... | ecosystem: Environmental > Terrestrial > Soil > Temperate forest >...
CCCGTGACAAAACGTGGCAAAACCGAAGGTCAACTACGGTCGCAGTGACGTAACACAATGCGCCGCTGGAATCCACGTGCCTCCGTTTTACACTGTACTGCGACACCAAATCGTAAAAAACAACGTGCCGGCGGCGGGACTCGAACCCGCACGGGGCTTTCGCCCCAAGGGATTTTAAGTCCCTTGTGTCTGCCATTTCACCACGCCGGCTTACAGAGTAATTTTGGGAAATTCTGGCCCGTGAGCTTGCTTTGTTCTACTTTTTGTTCTACTTTTACGGCGTGAAAACGCATGCAACGGCAAGCAATGAGCAAAAGAGCAGCGCGGGTCATCACTTGCGCTTTATCAGTGCCAAGGACGCACGCAATCGAAAAGTCCGGGGGCTCTGGCGGCGGGGCGAGCGGTATTACGCCCAGGTGCGGGTGTCTGGCGAGAAGTCGGCGCGCAAGATTCCGCTCGACGCCACGACCTTGAGCGAAGCGAAAATTGAAATGGAGAAGCGGCGGACCGAGGCTCGCGAAGGCGGACTACCCAAAGGTGGCGTGAAGCCGAGCCTCAATGATTACGTCCAGGATTATCTCGATTTTCATGGAAAGTATCAGAGCGGACGTAAACCCGGCACGGTGGTGCGCGAGCGCACGTCCCTTACACAATGGGTGATGGCGCTGGGCCATGTCCGCGTTGACAAGCTCACCAAGCCAATGATTACCGCATTCGTGAAGGACCGGATTCGCGCGGGGGTTTCGCCGCGCACGGCAAACCTCGACGTGATCGTGCTGCGCAACGTGCTCAATTCAGCCTTGGATGAGGGACTAATCGCCGCGCTGCCTACGCTGGGGATGCGACCATTGAAGGCGATTGCCAAGAAACGACCGACATTCACACCGGCTGATTTCGAAACGTTGGTCGCCGCCGCACGAACTTGCAGCAAGAACGGCACTCAACTCGCCGACTACGTGATCTTTCTCGGATATTCTGGGGCGCGTTGCAGCGAGGCGCTCCAAATCAAGTGGGCGGATGTGGACTTTGCTGGACGCTTGGTATGCGTGGGCGTGGATGGCTCGGCGAAGAACAGTCGGTTCCGCTACGTGGACTTCAATCCCTATCTGGAGCGGCATTTGAAGGACATGGCTACGCGGCGCGCGCCCGATACCCAATGGTTGTTTCCGAGCCCGCAGCGCGGTCCAAAAGATATTCCGGCGAAAACGTTCTGGGAATCCTTCAAAATCGCCCGTCAGGCAGCGGGTCTGGAATGGATTGGCTTCCATGACTTACGGCATTATTTCGCGTCGCGCGCGGTGATGGCCGACATTGACTTCAAAACCATCGCCGAGTGGATGGGGCATCAGGACGGCGGCGTTTTGCTTTGCAAGATTTATTCCCACTTGCTCGACGGGCACAAGCGCGACATGGCCGCTCGATTGGTCTTCACGCCTGCGGTGATTCCCTTTGTTCCACAACCTCCGCAACCAGCCGCCGCTAATCCGGTTTCGGATGCCATCGCATGAAAACAACCGGACAAGAACTAAGGCGGTCAGAATGGGATTTTCGCCCACTTACTCCTCGTTCTCCGACACGGAAGCAGTGGAGGGAATTGAATGCGGCCATTTGTTACGAGTACGGCCGTGAATCGGTATCTTTGCGCAAGTTGGCGGCGGAATATTCGACGCTGCCTGATACGTTGAAAGATCAAGTGGAGGAGCGATGCTCGCTGTCGCTCCTTGGCGGTCATCCGACTGCGACCAAAATGTCATCCGGCCTCGTCTATTTCGATCAAATTCGGTTTTGGAACTGCATCTTCTGGCCGAAATATTTTCCGAGAACGCCTTGGTTGGAAATACCGAATGGAGAACGCTTGGGCCGCATCCAGCAGTACTTTTATACTAACCCTCCCGCGCGCGTTGTGGAAATTAATGAGCCGCAGACCGTCGATTTGCTCAGTCTGCTGCAGAATGAGCCGGCCACCGCCGAACTGCGCGCTCTGCTATCCGATCGCAACAGGCGGTGGTTTACCGGGACCGGTGAATACATGCTGGTGCGGGTGGAATACGCCGACTGCAACAATTCCGACATTGCCTCGGCATTTAAGGAGTTGGTATCCAAACGGCGGCCAGAATCGTTTCCCGAACCCCGCAGCGAGACATCACGGGCGAATGTCACGGCTGCGGTTCTCAATCGCCTGGCCGTAATGCGATTGCTTAATCAGTATAGTTTTGTGGATGCAGCCCGATTGGCAGACGGGCAGGGTGTTACCTTTCCAATCGAGCAACGCGAGGCTCTTAGGATGCGGAAGCGCGTGCCCCCTGATTTGCGGGAGATTTTCCTATCTAGGTCTTTTATCGAACACGGGCTCCCCCCCTTAGTTCCCAGCACTGAGTTTCCACTCCGATACCCGACAATGTCGGGCCGTGGGCGGTAGCGTTTCAAGTGGGGTTCAGCCTAATTTAGCTCGATACCTACAGCACCGCGAAGACGCCGTTTATGGTGACGGCATGAAAGTTCAAACCGATTCACCTGCTGGTGATCTTGTTTCCTACGATCGGTGGCTGCGAGGAATTGGTAAAACGCCACCTACCGGCTGGCGCTGGCGGAGGCGGGGATGGATCGAGACGGTGAATATTGCGGGGCGCCTTTATATTAGCCGCGCGGCGATTGTGGAGTTCGAGCGCCGGGCGGCTGCCGGGGAATTTTCCAAAATTCACGTCACGCCCAACCGTAGTCACCCCGGTCTTGGCAAAGAATCTGAGGCTTCGCGATGAAAGCCAGCGCGGTCCTGAATGAGCAGACGGTAAACTTCGAGCTGCCTCGCGAGGAGCGTGAACCAGACGAACTTCACCAGACTCACTTCACGCGGGTCCACAACGAGCCGTCGCGGTGGGACGGGCGAAAGGCACGGGCCAATGGGCACAAGCCGGCGGCGCGCAACAACGAGCCGGAATTGCCGCAGGCGCCGGAGGCGGAGAAGGCGCTGCTTGCGTCGTTCCTACTGGCACCGAACGAAGTTGGATTGATGTGCGCGAGCCGGGGGATTTATCCGGGCCATTTTCTGAACGGGGCGTATCGAACGCTCTTCGAGGAATTGCAATACCTGCATGGGGAACACGAGCCCATCAATTTCACCACGCTGGTGACGAAGCTACGCGACCGCGGGCAGCTCGATGCGGTGGGCGGCGGGGAGTTCGTCAACGACCTGTTCACGTTTCTGCCCACGGCATCGCTGGCGGAATACTACGCGGAATTGATGTTGCAGAAGTACGCGCTCCGGCAGTCGATCAAACTCCACACGGAGCTATTGGAACGGGCTTACCGGGAGGATGACGTGTGGACGTTTTTGAATGAGGCGCGCGACCGATGCGTGGAGTTGACGACGCTGGCGACGGGCAAGCCGCGGACGAAGTTGCCGGCGCCGAAGGGCGCCGCGCAGTGGGCGCTTGAGAAAGATTTGCCGCCCGAGCCACCCCAGGTGGTATATGGTCTCGTCCACCAGGGCTGTAAGGTGATGATCACGGGAGGCAGCAAAATGCGGAAGACATGGGCTCTTCTCGACATGGCGTTGAGCGTGGCCGCCGGCATGCCATGGTGGGGTTTGCCGACCACCAAAGGCAGGGTCCTCTACGTGAACTTCGAGCTTCCGGAATTCATGATTGCCCGCCGGCTTCACCGGATCGCGAAGGCGAAAGGCGTGGAACTCACCAATGACCTCCAAGTGCTCACGCTGCGGGGCGTCGTCGACCCAACGGTAGACTTGAGCGACGAACTGCCCAATTTCTGTCGGCGGGAGGGGCCGTTCGACCTTATCGCGGTGGACCCGTATTACAAGCTATCCGGAGGGCGTGACGAGATTGGGACCGACCAGGTCATGAACGTGCTCAACAAGTTGGAGAAACTGTCGATGCAGACGGGGGCGGCAGTAGCCTTCAGCCACCACTTTTCCAAGGGCAACCAGTCCGGCAAAGAAAGCATGGATCGCGCGAGCGGGAGCGGCGCCTTTGCGCGCGATCCTGACGCGATCCTGACCATGACGGCGCACGAGCAGGTGGACTGCCTCACCGTCGAGATGACCCTCCGAAACTTCGCGCCGGTGCCGGCATTTGTGGTTCGATGGGATCACCCGTTGTTCGTGCGCGATGACGGCGCCGACCCGACGGCCCTCAAGCAGTCGAAGGGTGGGAAGACTGGCCCCCGCGCGAACGACGCCATGGCGACTGCTCAACAGGTTTTGCTGCCTCTCTTCCGGTCCCGACGTATCCGGCGCTTCGGTGAAATCCTCGACTTGGCCAGGACCGTAAAGGGCACACCGCCAAGCAAGAGCGTCTTGAGCAAGTGGCTAGACCTTTTGCGGGTGGCGCGACTCGTCGAGAAGGTGCTGGTGCCGCACGAGGGCTGGCAGGCCACGGAGCTATGGACCGATGCGCAGTGAATAATCTATGAAAAAGCCAACGATACCGCCATTCCTGGCCGAATTTGCCGTCTCTCACGACGACTACTTGGGGCTGCTGATCTACGACAACGGGAGGGAATACCCGATTGAGTATCACCGCCTGAACACTGCGGAGAAGGCGTTGGATTGGGTGCGCCACCTGACCCAGAAGATCGGTGTCCGGACCGAGCACCTTTATGTCCTCGTTGATGTCGCCGCTCAACTCGGCGCCAAGATCGTAGATGCGTGACCAAATCAATGCCCTGCCCAACACAGTCCACGAATTTAAAATTCGAGAACTAAGTTCGCGAACTGCCCGTAGTTCTTGGTTCTCGGTTCGCGCTACGTAGTAGCGAACCGAGAACCGAACTACTTGGGGGCAATCGTGAACTTCAAAACCGTGAACTAACCTTCGATAAGATGCCAGACCATCCGCCTGTAAGTCGCCCCGCGACCAACGAACTCAAGAAATCTTCCGCCGGCCTCGCGCGCGCGTACGAAAAAAAGGAAACCGGCACCCTAACCCGTGTGCCCAACGCCGTGCTCGCGCAGACCTGGAGCAACGACGAGCTGGAGTTGGCCAAGGCGACCTTGCTTCGCAACCTGACGGCGACCAAAAAGTTCTTCGACAAGGACACCAAGTCCTACATCGAGGTTCCGGACCCGACGGCACAAATTACGGCGGCGCGAACGATCATGGATCAAGCCTTAGGCCTGCCGGTCCAGCGCATCATGCGCCAGGACGTGCCGTTCAAGGACCGCCACACGGAACTGATCGAACTGGCCCGGACGCCCAGCGGGCGCGCGTTCCTCCTCAAAGCCGATTTGGTCAGTGAGGAGTGGCTGGCCGCCCACGCCGCCGAGCTGAAATAGCCGCGCCGGCCATGACCAATCACCTACGAATCCACCGATAGTAAATCATCATGAGCAACCACGAAACGAATTGGAAAAAACTCAAAGAGGACTTCACCGCAACGAAGGTCGTCGGCAAAGGCAAGCACGCGCAGGTCGTGCCGAATTGCCGGCGCCGACTGGGTGCCGTCAAACGCTACTTGCGACTGCGGCATGGGCCGCCACCGCGCATGACTTAATGGCCGCGCGCGACGCCTTGGCATCCGCACGGCACCACCAACCCATCCGATCGCCTGCCCCAAATTTCGTCACCATCATGACTCCACCCACTGACCAAAAATACCTATGAACCCTGATCAGACAAAAACCCCAAAAACAGAAGCCTACATCGTGATTGCCGCCGAAATGGCGACCTATTCCGCGACTGAAAAGTGCTTCAGTAACTTCCACGTAGTTCGCACTTTTGCCCCCGACGAGGAGACGGCCTGCCAGAAAGCTTTGGCCGCGCTGTGGGACGGTTACATCCCCGTGGCGGCGTTTACCCGCGAGACTATGTTGGACTTCGTCCACGAGCTCAGGCCGTGTAACACGGCCAGCGAATCCTATAATTTTGACATGGGCATGAATGCCCAGGAATTCCGAGAGTGGAAAATCGAAAACCGCATCAAGCTCGATCACTTCAAAGCGGCGGTTCACGCCGGCCTTGTGCCAAAAAACATTCTGCGTCGGCTCGCCGAGGGTTCGAAAAACACCCGGCGCCCGTTCAAAACGGGATCGACGGTGGCGGTTCAAAAACCATCCGGCTGAGGCGTCCGTCGGACCTGATGCCGTCGTCTGGTCCTTGCGGCGGGAACCCGCGCTGCCCCATCACCGCAAGGTTCTAAAGCGTGCGGTCGAAAACCGTGCGGTAGGCCCAGAAACGTGCGGCATCCCTCTGTAATCGGCGCCGCACGGATCGACGGCTTGGCCATGCCGTCGGGCGTTATCTCACTCTCATTGGGAACTCTCATAGCCCGAGAGGCAGCCGTACGATGCTTGGCCCCATCGCGGAGACGCTGGCCAACCCTGGCGCGCCTGTGATACGATCCGTCGCTGGTGAGCAAGCCCCCAAGTACATCGAGCAAGAAAGAAGAAGCGGCGGCCAAAGAGCCCGACTTGGTGAAGGCCGCGACAGCCGCGCCAGAAGCGCAGTGGTTCTTCGCGTGGCTCAAAATCGCAGGACTTTACCTTGCTGCTGTCACCGCATATCTGGGCGTCGCCACGGGCCTCGTCGCCGCATGGAAGAAATTCAGCCCTACCGAGGGCGAGACGGCCACCTTCACGATCTACGTCCTGGCGGCGGTGCTCGCGCTGCCGCTGTTCCTTGCGTTTCTCTTCAATCTCCTGCCGGCCCTGCACCGTCAACGGGAGCGGAACCTTCGCCCGGGAGGTAAGGGCGAAGTTGGTTATTTCACGACCGCCCCGCGCGATGCCGACCCGCACGGCTTTTTCGCCTCTGGCTACGAGTCGTTTCTCGAATGGGCCGCCGTTCCAAAAGCTCCGTTGCTCCATCTCACTGGGCTGTCTGGCTCCGGGAAGTCTTCGCTTCTAGGGGCGTATCTCAAGCCCCGCCTGGCTTCGCCCCCCACCGGGCCAAAAACTACCCTTCTCATCCTCCGAAGCTACACCGATCCGCTTGCTGCGATGAAGGAGGAATTGCTCCAGCTATGGAGGAAGAAGCCAGATGATTACGACGCCCTTTCCTCGATAGAGGTGTTACGTCGCGCCACCGACGGCCTCGGCAAGGGAAACCGTCTACTAGTTGCCTTTGATCAATTTGAGGAGTTCTTCTTGATTCACGCTAATGAGAATAAGAGCAGCGATGCTGCGCCGTTTGGGTCCGCGCCTGGGATTGCCCCTCTGCGTGACTTTCTTCAAGGTTTCCTCAAAGAACGTCCCAAGGGAGTCGCCCTTGTGCTCGCCTACCGCGAAGACCACCACCGTCTCCTCGAACCATTGAATCTGCCGGCCCGTCGCGAAAGGGTGGATTGGATGGCTATCGAACCTCTCGACTTCGCGACCGCCACTGCCTTTCTAAAAAATTGTCCCGGCCTCAGGGTCCCTGACGAGCGCATGGAACGCGTTTTACTTGAGGCTGCGCGGCAAGAGGGTGGCCGCGTGGTCATGCGGCCCATCGTGGCCAACCTCCTCGGGCTTGTCCTCCAAAAAATGTCCGATCACCCTACGCTATGGAGGCACAAGAGCGACCTACTGCGGCACTACATCCGCCACACCTTGGGAGACGAGTTGGCCGTAGACCGTGCCCGATTGCTGGGTACCTTAGTTACCGACTTTCACACAGCTCGGCCACGTGTCACTAAGGCGCTAGCAGTAGAAGTCGGCTTCGATGCCACCACGCTTTGCGAGCAACTCGAATATCTTGGGCACGCTGGGCTGCTCCGCTGCCTTAATCCATCCGAGGTGGACCGTATGCACCACATCTGGCAGATCGCCCATGATTTTCTCGCCAATCTTATAGAGCGAGTACGTGACGGCTTTCACCGCAGCTTATGGCGCGCCGCCCGCCCTTGGCTCGCACCCATTTCGACCCTCCTCGTCGCTTGCGTCCTCGTCGGTTGCCTCGGCTTCGTTTGGCCGTTTATCGGAAAATTGCGGGCCATTGAGACCCTGAGCAAAGCTGGATTTACATGGAGCGAGACGGAGGGAGATTTGCTACACGCGGATTCTTCAAGAACCATTTTTGATCTTGATAATGTCTCCACTGCGATACGCCAATTAAAGCCGCGTAAACTCGAAATCGCTCGTTGCGACGGATTGGAGAATTTGGATGGCCTAGCGGGTATTTCTAGTCTTCAAATCCTCGATCTACAACGTTGCACGTCGCTAAAGAACGTGGGCGGTTTGAAGGGGCTCGCGGGCCTCCAATCTCTCCATCTCGACGGTTGTTCGTCGCTACAGAACGTGGACGGTTTGAAGGGGCTCGCCAGCCTCCGTGAGCTCGATCTTGTCGGTTGCTCGTCGCTGGAAAACGTGAATGGTCTGAAGGGGCTCGCCAGTCTTAGGTGGCTCAATCTAATCGGTTGCTCGTCGCTTCAAAGCATGGACGGCCTCATGGGTCTCACTGGCCTGAAGAACCTCCATCTCGGAAAATGGTCGTCGCAAAACGTGGACGGCCTCGCTGGCCTCCCTAGCCTCCAATCCCTGGGTCTCACAAATTGCCCGGCGCTGCAAAGCGTGGACAGCCTCAAGGGTCTCACTAAACTCCAAATTCTCGATCTCAGGAATTGCTTGGCACTGGCAAGCGTGGACGGCCTGGCTGGCCTCGCCCAGCTCCAATCTCTCGATTTAAATCTCTGTGAAAGACTCCCGAATGAAAGCTTGGACGCCTTGAAAGCCGCGCTCGGCCAGACTTCAATCCGCTTTCCAGATGGCACAACCTTCGGTCCTGCACATGTTTTTCCTCCCTAGTTCCTACCCCAGAGAAACCGGCCTGCAGCGGTTTAGTTCGTTCGAAGTTAATGCCAACTAATTCCGGTCCAGCGCATCAACCATTACTGCTTACGAGTTCACGGCTGTGGTTTACACAATCCCGGATGGGGTTTGCTTGCAGTTGACCGGACCACAGTAGGCGCGATGGACCGTAGTTGCGCGGGCGAAACAATTCTGCAAAATAGTTGAACGTGAAGGTCAAATTTAAGTGCCCCCATTGCGAACAAAAAATCTCAGCATCTGCTGACGTAATTGGCACGACCGTTTCGTGTCCCGGCTGCAACGGAACGTTTCAAGCTCTTGCGGAGTCTGTAATTCTGACGCCGCCGCCATTGCCGTCTACCAAGAAACACAAGATTCCCTCCGGTGTTGCAGCAGTAATCATTTCCGTGATCGGCTGGTTGGTGCGAGTCTTCGTGACGATGAAGGTGGCTGCCAGCCAAGGTAACTTTGAAGAAGCGTTTCAATGGAATTTTCTGGGCGTTATGATCATCGCCGTAGGGGGAGCACTGGGCTTTCTAGCGATTGCCCGGAAAGATGGCAGACTCGGTGGATTCATCGCTGTTTTACTTATGCTGCTTTACGTTGCGGACCGATGGTATTCGCTTCAGCGCGCTGAATGAACCGGCCTTTGGCCTTCGCAGCGTAGTTTGCTGACGCTTGGAGTTGTTCAAAAATCGGGATGGTAGGTAATCTGAGTAATAGACGCCCGGTTTTGCCCGTTCAATAAACGAAGGATTGTTGAACAAATCACCTTACCGGCCTTCACATGGCTCGTAGTTAGATGGTGATGAAAACGGCGATCTATTTGAGAGTTAGCACGACCGACCAGCACCACGATCCGCAACGCGCCGAATTGACTGAATATTGCGCACGGCGCGGTTGGGAAAATGTGGTTGAATTCAGCGATACCATTTCGGGCGCGAAATTCAGCCGCGTCGGTCTGGATAGGCTGATGGCCGACGTTCGGCGCGGACGCGTCGAGCGCGTCGTTGTCGTGAAGCTCGATCGTCTCGGGCGAAGCCTGCCGCATCTGGCGCAGGTCGTTGGAGAAATGGATACCCACCGCGTAGCTTTGATTGCGACTTCGCAGTCGATCGACACGAGCCACGACAATCCCGCTGGACGCCTACAGATGCACGTGCTGATGGCTGTCGCCGAGTTTGAACGAAGTTTGATCCGCGAGCGCACACGGGCCGGGTTGGTTGCTGCCCGTGCGCGCGGTGCCACGCTCGGGCGACGCCCCATCCAGCTTAGCACGGACCAGCGCAAAGCATTGACGGATTGGAAGGCGGCGCCGACGACGATCCGCGAGTTGGCCGCACGCCTCGATGTAAGCACCGGGAAGGCTCACGCGCTCCTCAAGGCTCGGTAGGATGCCCACAACCAAGACGTGTGGTGACCTACGGCTACCCGCCGGGGTTGACCCCAAGAAAAAATCGCGCCGTCCAGAGGAGGTATGTGCCATCGGCGCTGGCGACGCCCCAGCGGACCAACCTCCGGCGACACAGTATTACCTCGCATTTCGCCTATGCCGATACAAACCTTCGGGCCGATGGCGCTCTCCGCCGGGGTCCGGGCACTCCCATCCGCCTCGCTGGACTGGTTACCGGTCTCGTCCAAACCGAAGCCAATGCCATTCGGGATCCAAGTTTTTGGGTACGCCAAATGGCCCGTTAACGTGACAGCTAACGGCCGTTCCACCTATTCGGTCGAATAGGCAAACTCCGATGCGCATATCGCACAGCGATGCCAACGTTCGCGGCGACGCAAAGCGATTCTCCATAGCCCGAGCGTTAGAATCGTCGCGACTGAATGCCATAGAGTCTGGCGTCGAGAAAATCGGCGGTCCGCCTTGCACCGAGCGCAGTAGAAAAAAGTGGATTCACGGAGAATACTGGATTTTAGGAATTCGTAGCTTCCCGTTTTCTGCAACCTTCAGCCTCCGATTTTCACCCAATTTTCGAAACTGCGCGGCTTTTTAAAACCTTGAAAAGTGTTGTCGACAGCTTTTGGTTCACAAAAGTTCACAAATTCCGCCGCTGAGAAGCCCGTTTTTGACCAAATTTGAGTGTTGGGCAGCGCGACTCATGGTGTGATCAAGGACGCCCGCTGTCCGGTGGTCGTCATTCCGGCGAACCGCTAACCAACTGGCAAGTCGCGGTCGCCCTTCAGAAACCGTTCAGTAGGGGTTGACCTCACCGCCCGGCTTTTCCGGCCGATCGGTGAACCGCAGCGACGGCCCATCCCCTTCGTAAATATGCGTGGATGGACCCTCCTTCTTTTTTTGGAAAAGCGAGCAGCCCGAAAAGGCCGCCAAAGCGGAGAACAGGAGAATCCGAAGGAACAATTTCGACTCGGGGAGCAGACTTAACGCGGAAACGGCGGGAGTCGAAGGCATTCGCTGTATTGGCTGGCTAATGGCGCTCTGGTAGTCGGCCACAGCCAGGGCCGCCTGCTTCGGGTCCAGGACTTGCCAAAACAGCACGGCGTCCACATCCACCGGCACGGTATCTTTGGTGAGCGTTTTTTCCGCCTTGAAAGCAGTCGTAATCACACGGGTGTCGACCCAGTAAGGAATGCTGCTAACGACCGGGATGATGAAAAACAGGCCCGGGCCCCTCAGGGCGTGGAAGTGACCCAGGCGCAAAATCATGGCCTTATCCCATTGATTCGCAATCTGGATGGACGACGAGATGACAAAGGCGGTGCCCATGGTCGCGGCGCCCATGAAGACGCCCCCTGGAGTGACCGAGGCTCCATGCATGGCGTAGGTCAGGGCCGCGCCAAGACCGAGGATGATGATGAAGACCAATGTTGAGACTGATCTATTTTGTGGATTCATGGTGGTGGTTTTTGGAGTGAGTGTGATTCGTTTCGGCGCGGTCGGCGCCGGTGTGATTATTTGTGGTGATGCAAGACCTCGGGGTTGGTCATTTTCAGGAATCCCTTGGCCTCGGCGGCGGCGTCCATCGAGCCGTAGGCGATCAACACGAACTTGGAGCTCGTGAGTGCCGTTTCGTACTGAAGGATGCCGATCTCGGTGGATGCAGTTGGTGTTGTCACATGATTGGTCATGGAAATGTCACTTCGGGTGGAGGCAGAGGAATGTCGGAGCGTCGCACGGAATAGCCCAATACCTCCTGAAGCCACTCACCATAGCGGGAAGCTATTCGGGACCGGGTCATGGTCGGCGATGCACGTCGAAGGGGGACCCATGAACATTGCCGATAGCTTTCGATGATACACGGGCGCTCACGCTGTCACTATTCGCGTGGCAGCAGCTTTCCAGTGAGCGGGCGCTCTGCGCGGTCAACTCCGGCTCGTCGCGGCGATCGGCGACGTCGTCTGTCAGGACGGGCTTTCTGTAAGCGATCTTGGGCGATGCCGCGTACGAGGCCTTGTGTCATGCGCCACGCATTCCGAAAGGAATGCGAAAGTGGCAAAGTTCCATGAGCCGGAAGCGTCGCGCACGTCATAGCCAACAGCTATTGCCAATGTGCGGGAATGAGTGGCTTTTCCGGAGGCGAAGGAGCTTCCGCTAAGCGCGCATAGTTTGCAGGCATGGCGCGGGTTCTGAGGAGGTATTGGTCGGACGGATCGAACGCACGGATACTAGGGCCGCTTCGGGACACAGGCGGACGACGCTGCATCCCCCGGAAATGCGCCGCAAGTGATATGAACCACACCAGTAACTATTCCAAATTTTCCACCAGAAGGATTGTTTGGCAGGCGCCGCGAGTCCCGGCCCACAGACATCACCCGCAGCAAGCGGTGGCCTGCCGGATGCGCGCCGCGCTCAATCGGAACCTCCAATGCGGCAACTTGGGAGCCGCGTGAGGGACGCCATGACCGCGGAAGACGCGCCAGAGAATTCTCAAGCGGCAAAGAGTGAGGCCCTGTCTGGAACTGTATCGCCGCACAATTTGAATGCTGGACATAGAAAGGTCGTGAGCGCCAAGCACCTGCGCGAACTCAGCCTCGCGCCTTACGGCGTTTCAGTGGAAACCATCCACCGAAATCCCTCTCCGGCGCTACTCTACGAGCACGCCATCCGCTACGAGCCTGGTTCATCCATCGCAGACTCCGGCGCTCTCATCGCCTTTTCCGGCGAGAAAACCGGACGTTCGCCCCGGGACAAGCGCGTGGTGAAACATCCCGACTCGGAAAAAGACGTGTGGTGGGGACCTGTAAATTTCCCGATGGATGAGCAGCAATTCCGCGTGAATCGCGAGCGGGCCATCGACTACTTAAACATCTGCGACCGGCTTTACGTCATCGACGCCTTTGCCGGCTGGCATCCACGGCACCGGCTGAAGATTCGCGTCATTTGTTCGCGGCCGTACCACGCGTTGTTTATGCACACGATGCTCATCCGCCCGAATGAAACGGAACTCGTGGCGTTCGGTGAGCCGGATTACGTGATCTTCAACGCGGGCCGCTTTCCCGCGAATCGGCTCACCGAAGGCATGACCTCGAAAACCTCAATCGATCTCTCGTTTGAGGGGAAGCAGATGGTCATCCTTGGCACGGAATACGCCGGTGAGATGAAGAAGGGCGTCTTTACACTTATGAACTACCTCATGCCGAAGCAGGGGCTGCTCTCGATGCACTGCTCCGCCACGGCCGACCCGCAGACCACGCATTCGGGATTATCCACTTGACACAAGTATGAAATTTATCATAAAGCGTGGAGGATGGACCCAAATACTCCTAATCCGCCCGTCATCACGTCGCCACGGCAGCTATATGTGCGTCGGACACAAGCAAAGCTTGAGATGTATGGGGGCGTTGGCGTGACCATTTTAATGACAGCTATCGGGATTTGGTATGTCGTCGAGGAACTAACTAGCTTTAAGGAGTTTTGCGCGCAATACCCAATCGTCGTAGTGGTTGCGCTTCTGCTAGGACCGGCAATCACGGTTTACTGCTACAATCAGGTTAAGAAGTTGGATGAGAAGCTGAGATTATCAAATAAAACAGCCGAGCTTGCACCAGCAAAATCTACGGCGCAGCAGTTACACAATCCAAACCGAATTAACCCTTTGCATGAATTGGCAGAAATATCTAGAGAGGCAGCAGAAAAGGGAATCATTCCACTTGGCGCATTGAAACTTCGCATCTTACTTCAGGAGGGAGAAACGCTTTTTAATGACCTTGAAACCGTGGATTGGGGCATCGGATTCAGCCAGCCTGAAAGCGAAAGCTAGAAACAAGTAAAAGCGTGGACCGCAAAGGTAGAAGCAATTCTGAAAGAAATTGAAAGGGGAGATTTAGTCTATGAGTTGGGTCGTCTGTCTGACGAAGCACCTAGACGATTGCAGCCAACCCCTAAGAACATTCTTTTCCATCGTCCAGCAGCGGAATGGCTCTGCCATAGATTGGAGCAGTTAAAGAAGATTATCTGCACGCTGCCTCAACACGGCAGTTTGGATAAATCCAATAAGATTTCCGCATCAGATATTGAGTGCGACACGGATTTGGTGAAAGTATTTAAGGATGCGCTGCGCTCGCCAATTCAGAAAACGCCACTGGAAGGCATAGAGTTACGTGATGAGTGCGATAAACTTTTAAAAGAATGCGCAGCGTTCTCAGTACGCTTAAACAAGGACGCCCCTGACGAGATGGCGTGCGATGATTTTGAAAAATGGTTGGAGGCGCTGGAAAAATTCGCTCGAAACAACTTATCCGTTAAGGATTATGACTCTGTTTTGTCGCGCCGAGAAGCAGGAGGATTTTCAGATAGTATGTCAGCCAAGATGAGCGAAACTCAGCCAAATTGGAGACTAGAAAGATGCCGCGAGAAAATGCGAATCGCGTTCGACAATCTATATAAAATTAAGAACCGAATAAAGTAATACCTACGCGGCCTTTACTAACTCAGAATATGGTAACTTCGATGCCCGCACCAACTTCGTAAGCGTATCCCGAAAAATAAACTCATTGCTCCGATTATTGAACCGATGCTCAAGCTCATCCAAATAGGCGTCCAAATGCTTCATGCTGACATGATGAAATGCGCCGACAATCGAACGCTTCAGAAGGCTCCAAACGCTCTCCACTCCGTTCGTGTGAACATCGCCACGCACCCACTCTTCGGCGCTGTGATTGACGCTCTCGTGCTTTGTATCTTCGTCAGCGATGCCGATATAGGCGGGGAGCTGGTCGGTATAGATTGCTTCCGTGTCGGGCGCGGTATTGTCGGCGATGAACTTGTGAAGGACTTCCTTGCTGGCGTTCTGGATGACTTGAAGGCGAATCTTTCCGCCGCGTTGAACGGCCCCAATTGCAATGGCCTTGTTCCCCTTGTAGCCGTGTCCCATGCCGACCGTCTTGCCGCCAACGTAAGTCTCATCTACCTCCACAACGCCCCGCAGGAGCGCGCAATTGGCATCCCTGAGCGCCGCGCGGATGCGGTGGCACAAATGCCAAGCCGTTTGGTAGGCAATGTCCAGCGTGCGCTTAATCTGCAATGCGCTCATACCCTTTTTGCTTTCGGTCATGAGGTAGACCGCGAGAAACCATTTCGTGAGCGAAAGGTGCGTGTCGTGAAAGATCGTTCCCGAGGTTACGCTGAATTGATAGCGGCAGGAGTTGCAGTCGTATTGGTCGCGGCCAAATACGGTCGACACGCTCTTGGACTGGCAGCGAGGGCATTGGACGCCATCCGGCCAGCGAAGTTCCGTGAGACGTGCGCGGCATTTCTCGTCCGATCCGAATTGATCGATCAACTTTACGAGGTTAATTTCAGCCTTAACAGCGGGCTTCGATTTGCGGGGCTTGCGAATGCGAGGATTCATAAATGAGTAAGAATAAATCAAAGAAGGCCAACGAAATGACGGACAAGGAACTGCTCCACTCCTTGTTTCCCAAGAAGCTCATCCGCGAACTGAAAAAGGTCGCTGATAAAGCTAAGAAGAAGGGCAAGAAGTGAATCGAACATTGACCCACTTTCGCACACTCAGAGACTTGTGTAAAATAGATAATCCCGCACGCATTCGTCGGTGCTCTTCGGTCTCTCCGGCACGGGCAAGACCACGCTCTCGGCGGATCCGAAGCGCCTGCTCATAGGCGACGACGAACACGTCTGGGGCGATGACGGCATCTTCAACATAGAAGGAGGGTGCTATGCGAAGGCGATCGACCTCACACCCGAAAACGAGCCGGACATCTTCCAGGCGATCCGCTTCGGCAGTGTGCTGGAGAATGTGGTGTTAAACGAGGAAGGCCACGTCGATTTTCACGACACCAGCATCACGCAGAATACGCGCGGCGCCTACCCCATCGAATTTATCAAGAATGCCAGGGTGCCATGCGTCGCGGGCCATCCGACTGATGTCATCTTTCTCACCTGCGATGCGTTTGGCGTCGTCCCGCCCGTTTCGAAGCTCACGCCCGTGCAAGCAATGTATCACTTCATCTCCGGCTACACCGCCAAGGTCGCGGGCACGGAAATGGGAGTGACCGAGCCGTCGGCAACTTTCAGCGCGTGCTTCGGCGCGCCGTTCATGGTCTGGCATCCGGCGAAATATGCCGAGCTGCTCGCGGAGAAGCTAAAGAAGCACAAGGTCAACGTCTGGCTTGTCAACACGGGCTGGAGCGGTGGCAGCTTCGGCATCGGCTCGCGCATTAAGCTCAAGTTCACCCGTGCGATCATCGACGCCATCCATGCCGGGGTGCTCGCCAACGCGCCCACGCAACTCGACCCAGTCTTCGGCTTCCTTGTCGTCACTCAAGTGCCACTGGTGCCCGCGGACATCCTCATTCCGGAGCACACTTGGGCCGATAATGAGGCCTTTGCCGCGACGGCGCGAAAGCTCGCCGGATTGTTCGTCGACAACTTCAAGAAGTTCGAGTCCGGCGTTACACCGGAGGTGAAAGCCGCCGGGCCGAAGGTGTAGGCTTCGCCCGAGTCTCCGTGCTGGAGTACTAATCCCAAACCCAAAGATGTCCGAGAACATTCCAGCCAAACCATTTCTGGAGAAAATCGAAGACGCGATCGCGGAGAAACATGATTTGTTACAGCCCGGTGATTCAGTGCAAACTGTGAGTGACGAGATGGTCGCGCTCGGTACGAACATACTTCCCGTTTCGGAGGGGGGCCGCCTCGTTGGGTTGGCCGATGTCCCCAATCCTGGGCTCGACGCGTCGTCATACGGGCACGATCCGAAAACTACCCGCATCTCGGAAACGATGAATCGCGACATCGTGTTTTGCTATGAGGACGACGATTGCGCCGGAGCATTGCGGAAAATGGAGGAGCGCAAGCTGTCGCATTTGCCGGTCGTGGATCGGGAAATGCGGATTGTCGCCTTGGTGGCGTGCGAGGATTTGAGAGCCCGCATCCGGAAAGCGACCGCGGATCATACCGAGGTGGGAACGGTTGGGGTGTGAGGGCGTCGATGCGCCGCCTATGCATCCGCGTCATCTGCTTCCCTTATTGAAAGACGCCGCTTCCGACTGGGTGGACGACGGGGCGATGCGACTTAGTTCTTCGCTCGCCTATTATGCGATTTTTTCGCTCGCGCCGCTGCTCGTGATCGTGATCTCGATGGCTGGGCTCGTCTTTGGCGAGGACGCAGCGCGTGGGCAACTGTCGGAACAAATCGCCACCCTGGCCGGCGCCGGCGCGGGCGAAGCGATTCAGGCGGCGGTGCAGTCGAGTGCGGCCCAAAAATCGACCGGCGTGCTGGCCACTGTCATCAGCACGGCCGTGCTGCTCTTTGGTGCTTCCACAGTATTCGCCGAGCTGAAGGACGCGCTGAATATGATCTGGGGTGTCGTCGTGAAACCGGGCCGGCCGTTTCTCCGACTTGTGCATGATCGCTTCCTTTCATTTTCGATAGTGCTAGCCATCGGTTTTCTTCTGCTCGTTTCGCTGGTCATCAGTATCCTCCTGGCCGCGTGGAGCATCTACATGAGCGGGCGCCTCCAACTTCCGCCCGCGGTCTGGCAGACGTGGGACTTTGTCATCTCGTTCGCGGTCGTCAGCGGGCTCTTTGCGATGATCTTCAAGCTGCTGCCCAACGTGCGCCTCGCGTGGCGCGATGTCTGCCTGGGCGCGGTGGCGACGGCCATCCTTTTCACGCTCGGCAAGTTCGTGATCGGATTCTATCTCGCCACCAGCAGCATTGCTTCCAGCTTTGGCGCAGCCGGGTCAGTCGTGATCGTGCTGATCTGGATTTACTATTCCGCCTGCATTCTTTTCTTCGGCGCGGAGATCACGAAAGGTTATGCGCGCAAGTTCGGTTCCGGAATCGTGCCGAACAGCCGCGCTGTGCTCGTTGACGACTTGCTCCGGGCGAGACTGGGGCTGACTACTGCGACCATCGAGGCCGCATCGACGCCGCCCAGTGTTCCGCCTCAACCGGTTGTAACTCTGCCCAAAGAATAACGCCGCCTATGCGCTCGCGCTCGCTGTGGGAGCGATGCCTGCAGGTATTTGCGGCGCGCGTTTGACGATCTCTTCCACGACTTCGTTGGCGATTTTTCGGAGCTTGGACTGGCTCGTATTCGGAATTGCCCAGGAGGCGAGAACGCGCAGGTGCGCCCCACATATCGAGGTCATACTTCGTGCCGCGGCAGAGCGTGACGCAAATGGCGTTCTTGTCCGCGCCGCGGGCCGCCCGCCGCGAGCTGGCGAAGGAATCGGCGCCGGCTTTCATTCGTTCTGGAGGTGATGAGATGCATGGGCAGGAAGCGACGAACGCGCAAGGGATGAGTTGCGCCCGTCGGCCTTACTTTAGGAGGTGAATGGCTGCCCGGCCAGTCCAAAGACCATCGGCAAGGTGATGCCGCGCCACTTCGCCTTGCCGGACTCAGCCGACAGGCGACTTCGAAGCCATTCATGCCAGGCAGGCCGCCGTCACCTTAAAGAGCGCATGACGGAGCGCGCCTCGCGACAGGGGCTTTCCGAGGATAAGGTCGATCGCCCCGGACGACTGTTTTTCGGCGGTGGAATCGTCCGCGTAGCCGGTGAGGAGAATCACTGGGGTCTTTGGGTTGATCTTCTTGATCGCGACGGCGAGTGCTTCGCCGTTCATCTCGGCCATGACGTGATCCGTAATAACCAGGTCGAAATGGGCGGCGCGAAATTTTTCCAGCGCCTCGCTCCCGCTCAGCGCTGTTTCGACCGTATGGAGATCAACTTGCAATTGTTCGCACACGAGGTGACAGAGGATCGGTTGATCGTCGACGACCAGAATGCGCAGGGGTCGACTCGACCAGGGCAACGCGTCCGCTCTTTTCATGCTCCCCACGCTCTCGCCATTGGCTGGCGGCAGACGTAGCGTGAAGGTGGTCCCTTTGCCCGGTTCGCTTTCGATTTCGATCGTGCCGCCGTGCCGGCTGATGATGCCGAAGACCATCGAGAGGCCCAGGCCGGTGCCACGTTTGCCTTTGGTGGTAAAGAAGGGCTCTAGGCAGCGCTGCCGCACTCGTTCACTCATGCCGTCGCCGGTGTCGCTAATCCTCAAGGCGACGGCTTCCCCCACAAGGCTGGTGCCGATGGTGATCGTGCCGCCCTGCGGCAGAGCATCGACGGCATTGAAGATGAGGTTGGTGACCGCTTCGCGCAGCTCTGCGGCGTCGCCCTCGATGCAGGGAATGTCGCCGGGCTCCGCGGATACCATGATGGTGCGTCCGGCGGCGGTCGCTTCGATTTCCCACCGGGGTCGAGTCAGCGAGATCGCTTGCTCGATAAGCTCATTGAGGTCGACGGGAACACGCTGGTCCCCAGGCTCCTCCTGCCCATAGAACTGATGCAATCGATGCACAATCTTCGCCGCGTCATCAGCGGCGGTGAGGATTGTGGCAATTGGTCCCTCCGCCTTCTCCTTGGTCAGGCCATGCTCGGCGTCGCGCAGCAGCAACTCGCCAAATCCCATAATGACGCTGAGCGCATTGTTAAAATCATGGGCAATGCCGCCCGCCATCGCGCCGAGCGCGGCGAGGCGCTCCTGCTGAATGATTTGTTGTTGGGTGCCCTGGAGTGTGTTCAGCGCGCGCTCGAGCTCGATCGTGCGCTGGCGCACGCTTTCCTCGAGCGTCGCGATTTGCGTCTGGATGGTGAGATGCGAGAGGCGCGACTGGAGCAGGTTCTGAATGCGAAGAATAACTTCGATCTGGTCGAAGGGCTTGGTCAGAAAATCGGTCGCGCCGGCCGATAGCGCACGCTTTTTCGTCTGCGGAGTGATGTCCGCCGTGAGCACGATGATCGGCAGATAGTCATCCGTGGCTAGGAGCGCGCGCAATTGCTTGATCACGGCGCAACCATCGATCCCGGGCATCAGCCAGTCGCTGAGGACGAGGTCGGGCTGAAAATCGGCGAAAAGAGCGGCGGCTTCACACGAGTCCGTCGTGCTGATGAAGTTCTCAAACCCTGCATGCGTCAGGACGCGTTCGAGCAGCCGCACATTGGGCGCTTCATCGTCGATGATGAGAATCTTGCAGGCATGCAGCGCGTCCGGCCCTTCATCGGCTTGGACGGCTGGGTGACCGACAGTCGAGGCAACCGCAATAGAGATGTCGCTTGTTTCCATGGCACCGACCTTAGCAGCAATCGCACCGTGCCTGCCGGGCAAAGCTGTGTTTAGCTCCGAGGCTTTACCCGTAAGGGTTTGTTAGTAGCGGGCTACGCAGCGATGATCTTGTTGCGGATGGCGTAACGCACCAAATCGGCGAACGAATCCAGCCGCAGTTTTCGCATGGTGGTAGCACGATGGGTCTCCACGGTCTTGGTGCTGATCCCCAGCAGGGCCCCGGTTTCCTTGTTGCTTTTGCCTTCGCCGACAAGTTGCACGATCTCCCGCTCGCGCGGCGTGAGGCCTTCCGTCTTGCCCTTGCCCGCCCCCGACTCGCCATCCATATAGCGCGCAAAGACCACCTCGGAGATGTGATTGGTAAAATAATGCTTGTGCTGGCCGAGCGCGCGAATCGCCGCGACCAGATGCTGCCCCAGATCGCTTTTCAAAATGTAGCTACGCGCTCCTGTGGCGAAGACTTCATGGATCAATTGATCGCTCTCCTCGCCGGTGAAGATCAGCACTTCGGTCTTCGGCAAAGCGCGCTTGATCTGCCGCGCGGCGTCGAGCCCGTTGAGTTCGGGCATGCCGACATCCAGCACGACGACATCCGGCTTGAGTTTTTCCGCGAGAACCACGGCATTGCGGCCTTCGACAGCTTCTCCGCAGACCTCCCATCCGGCTTCTTTTTCAATCATTGCCCGAACGCCATGCCGAATGACTTCATGATCATCAGCAACAAGAATGCGAAGCTTTTCCAATGGATTGGTGGGTTGGTGAGTGGACGCTGTGGCTCCAGTTCTCCCGGAAAAGCCCAACCCCAATATACCCAGTTATTCCACAATACGAAGCTCAATTATGGATTATGTTGCGTGATGCAAATTCCAGCCACCCTCGAATAAATGAACACCGCTGGCGAGCCGGTGGTGTTAGGCGGTGGCTGAAGATGAGGAGCATTTTTCTTTGGCGATCGAGAATATCCGCCTTCCATGGTGAGAATGGTTTCCTGGAGATTCTCCGCCGCATCCTAGAGCGCGAGGGTAATCGAGAGATCGAGAGCGCATGAACATACTGAGGCCACTGTCGGTTGGTCAAAAGGCGCTATTTATCTTTGGGACGCTATGTGGGATCCTGTTGATCCTCGGCGGAGTGAATTTCCTCAGCCTGCAAGCCATCGAGCGCAATAATCAAAGACACTTTCGCGTCCTGAACATATCGGCCGAGGTGGACAGGGCCGCGCAGGACATTGAACGAATGCAGGCTGCAGTGCTTCGACAGCTCCAGGCGTCTGACGTGGCGGAGATCAAGCGTTTGGATCAAATCGTTCGCGATATGGAAAAACGCAATGCCAAGGATCTCACCGACGATCAAAACTTCGTAGACACGGAAAAGGAAAGACAGCTTCACGCTACGGTCATGCTGACGCGAAAAGTATATTGGGAACAGACACAGGCGGTGATGTCATTTGGTCTGGTGAATCGAGATGCCGAGGCGGCGGAATTGATCATTTCGAAGCAGAGCCCCGCATACGACGGATACTTGAGAGCAAACAACGAGTTGGCCAACTTTCTGGATACCGAGGCAGATGAAACGGCCAGGGTCGCGAACCGCTTCATTTCCGAGTTCCGAATTATTGGCGATGCTCTCGCCGGCATCGCTATCATCATGGCCGTCGGCACTGGTTTTGCCGCGGTGGGAATTGCCCGCCAACTCAAGGAGGACAACCGTATTTTGGAAATCGAAGTCACCGAACGGAAACTAGCTGAAGAAGGGTTGCGCGAAAGCGAGGAGAAATTCCGGCAGTTGGCGGATAACATTACCGATGTATTCTGGGTATGTTCGCCCGACTACAAAACCATGCACTATGTCAGTGCTGGTTATGAACTGATTTGGGGTCGTTCGGCGGAGAGTTTGTATGCCCGTCCGCACCAGTGGGTCGAAGCCATTCTCCTGGAGGAGAGGGAGCGCGTTTTTGCCGTGTTCGGCACGCTCAGTGGAAAGGAGCCTGAGGTGAGCGTGGAGTACCGCATTGGCCGTCCTGATGGCACGGTCCGCTGGGTACATGATCGCGGTTTTCAAGTTCGGAATGCCGCGGGCGACCTGGTGCGCATCGCGGGCATTGCCACCGACATCACCGAGCGCAAGCGGGCGGAGGACGAGTTGTTTCGGTCCCGGGAGACGCTGCGCGGGATTCTGGATCACATTCCCCAGCGCGTTTTTTGGAAGGATCGTGATCTCGTCTACCAGGGCTGCAATCACGCTTTCGCGTTGGACATGGGATTCAGCGAGCCCAACGAAGTGATTGGGAAGACCGACTTTGAGGCGAATTGGAAAGCGATGGCGGAAATTTACCGTACCGTTGATCGGAACGTGATCGACCTCGACGCAGCGAGATCTGGCTGCGAGGAACCCGCCGTTGCACCCGATGGCCGCCCGATGTGGATCAGAACGAGCAAAATTCCCCTGCACGATCGGCAGGGACGGGTCACCGGGGTGCTCGGAACCTATGAGGATATTACCCCACACAAACTCGCCGCGCTGGAAATTGAGTCGCTCAATGCGGATCTCGAGCGTCGAGTGGCGCAGCGCACCGAAGAGCTTTTCGCCGTCACCCAGGAAGCCGAAGAGGCCAACCGTGCCAAGAGCGAGTTTTTCAGCCGCTCCAGCCACGAGCTGCGCACGCCCTTGAGCGCTATCCTCGGCTTCGGACAGCTCCTGGAAACGGAGCAAAATCTCGGCCGCGAGGCGCGGGAGAACCTCGAGCAGCTCGTCCGGGCGGCGCGACGCCTGCGAATCTTGATCGACAAGCTGCTCGATATTTCCGACGTCGATTCCGGCCGCATGCTGCTCTCGATGGAGCCGGTGGCGGTGGATCGATTGGTCGAGGAAACGCTGAGCCTGGTTCAGCCGCCTGGGGCCGCGCTCCGGGTCGACCTGGAACTGCGGTCCTCCCTGGATCGTCATTGGCGTGTGCTCGCAAATCCCCACCGGCTCAAGCACGTGCTGGTGAATTTGCTCTCCAACGCGATCAAATACAACCGTCCCGGCGGCAAAGTCATTTTGGAGTGCACACCCGCCGACGTCGTCGATCCACCGATGTTCCGTTTCTGCGTGAAAGACACCGGCCCCGGCATTCGCGCGGAGAACCTCGCCCGCCTCTTCGCACCTTTTGATCGGCTGGATGCGGAGCGCACTCGAATCCACGTCGCCGGCTCCGGGCTCGGCCTCGCCGTTTCCAAGCGGTTGATCGAACTGATGGGAGGCCGCATCGGAGTGGAGAGCACACCTGGCGAGGGAAGCACTTTTTGGGTGGAAGTGCCGCGGGCGGAAAATGCCTTCCTCACATCCGATCCGGGCGTGCTCCCTGCAATCCCCAATTTGAATTCGGAAATCCCCGCTTCCAGGACCCTCCTCTACATTGAGGACAACCTTACCAATCTGCGGTTGATCACCCGCATCCTCGCGCGGCGGCCAGGGATCCAGTTGCTCTCCGCCGGGACCAGCGCGCGCGGGCTCGAAATGGCGTGCGAACATCGTCCGGCTGTGATCCTGCTCGATCTTCACCTTCCCGACAGCCACAGCGATCAAGCGCTGGCCCAGATCCGCTCCGATCCGCGCACTTCAGAGATTCCCGTGGTGATGCTCAGCGCCGAGGACCTGCCAGGCCAGCGCGAGCAGATGCGGACGCCCGGCGCACACGTCTTCCTCCCGAAGCCAGTGGAAGTGCGGACTCTTCTGGGCGTAATCGATCGATTCATCGCGTTTCAACCCGAACAAGCGGGGTAAGAGAGCGCCAACTAGCTTCTCAGAGGCTGGAAGAGAGCTCGCGAATCGCGCGAGTGGGGCTGATCCGCATTCGTGTGATCTGGGTGACTCTCGGACAGAATCGCCCGGTTCTGAGGGTTTACCCGCAGGAGCGAAGTCCATACTCGACGCGACGAGGCGAGCACTCGGCGCGCTTTATTCACGGTGAAGAATGAACACCCTGATCGCCGATGACGACGACATCACCCGATTGCTGCTGAGTTCCGCGCTGACGAAGCTCGGGCACGACGTGCATGAGGCGACCAATGGCCGCGAGGCCTGGGACGCATGGTACGGCGGCGGGTTTTCGTTCATCATCACGGATTGGATGATGCCCGATCTCGACGGGCTGGAATTCTGCCGCCGCATCCGTGCCGAGCCGCGTACCGACTACACCTACATCGTCCTGCTCACCTCGTGCTCCGGCAAGACGAACTACCTGGAGGCAATGGACGCCGGCGCGGACGACTTCATCACGAAGCCATTTGAAAAGGACGCGTTTGCCGCGCGCATCCGCGTCGCGGAGCGTATCCTCGGGTTGCACGCGAACCTCCGCGCGGCGAACACCGACCTCGAGCGCCGCGTCAGCGAACGCACGGCGGAGCTTGCTGCGGCGATGCAGGCGAAAGGCGAATTTCTCTCCCGCGCGAGCCACGAGATGCGCACCCCGATGCACCACATTCTCGGATCCGCCCAACTCCTCGACCTGGACCCGCTCGAACCCGAGCAAAAGGACAGCGTCGGCAAGATTCTCACCAGCGGTCAGCGGCTCCTGACGCTCATCGATCGCATCCTCACCATCTCCGAGTCGAGTCCCGAGGACTTCAGCTTTCTGGAAACGCCCGCAACGCAGATCGGCCACGAGGAGAGCCGGGATTTGAAACGATGAGCCGCCACCTTCGATCCCCCGCTCTGACAGGGTGCATCGCCGCCGGTGTCTCGCTCGCCGCGCCGCTGATCGCGCGACAGCTCTACGGCTTTGCGGAGTTGGGCGGCGGCAAAGTAGTGAACCGCCGGAACTCGATCGTCCCGGTGGCGCCCGGCCCGAGGTGGTCCTGGAGCAGCGGGACCTCCGTCACCGTGGCCCTGCCGATTCCGATGAGTCGGGACGGAAACGGCGTCGGGATCGCCACGTCATTTGAGTGGGAATTTTGAAAGAAAGCCTAACATGAAAATTAAAACGAAAATTCTTTGCACGATGCTCGCGATGTCCGTGCTCGTAGCACTGGTCGGGGCACTGGCCGTGAACCGGCAACGAGTTTCCGCAATGAATAGCGCGAGCAGGGAGGCCGAGAACGTGGCCCGCGCGCTCGGTTTCGGCGTCATTTCGGATTCCGGTACTTTGGATTCCAAGGCGCAGGAAATAGTGACGCGATTGCACCTAACTGAGGGACGCGACGTGGTGTTGGTAGACACCCGGAAGCGCGTTGTGGCCGACGCGGATCCACAAAGTGTCGGCAAAATATTCATAGAAGATCAAAACAATGAGGTCGACGCGACCCTCCGCGACGGGACACCGCGGAGGTTTTTCGAAGAGGGCAGCGCGGATCATCCCGCCGGCGTGAAACAAATTGTGGCGCAGGTGCAATCCAATTCCGGAGAGGTCCTCGGCGCGGTAATTCTGGAATACGGACCGCTCTACGAGGAGTTGATGAGGGCAACAAGTTCCACCATTCGCGAATTGGTGATCGCGGGCTTTAGCAGCGTGGCCATCGCTTTGCTGCTCGCCCTGTATATGGGCCGTTCCATTGCCAGACCTCTCGGAATACTGACGGAGATGGCGACGGGATTTGCCGCCGGGCGCATGGACTTGCCGATGCCGTCAGTGCGGAAGGATGAGATTGGTCAGTTGACAACGGCCTTCAAAAACATGGTGCAAAAGCGCCAGCAGGCGGAAGGTGAACTTCGGCGCATGCACGATGAGCTCGAAGGGCGCGTGGTGGAGCGCACCGTTGAACTGGCCAAAGCCAATGGGGCGTTGCAGGCGGAAAATATCGAGCGCAAGAGCGCGGAAGAAACATTGCGCGAAAGCGAGGAGAAGTTTCGCCAGTTGGCAGCCAACGTCACGGATGTGTTCTATATGACTTCGCCGGACATGCAACTGGTACACTACGTCAGTCCGGCCTATGAGGAGGTTTGGGGCCACTCGATGGAAAGCCTTTACGCCAACCCCTGCCAATGGGGCGAAGCGATCCTGCCGGAGGAACGCGAGGGTGTGATTGCCGCGTTTTCCCGACTCGCGACCAGCGAGTCCAGTGTCACCAAAGAATTTCGCATCGCACGCCCCGACGGCACGGTTCGCTGGATCTGTAGCCGCGGTTACCAGGTCCGAGATACCGCAGGCAAAGTTGTCCGCATCACGGGTATCGCCAGTGACATCACCGAGCGCAAGCGGGCCGAGCGCGCGCTCACCACAAGCGAGGAGCGGACGCGCCTCGTTGTGGCGACCGCGCACGACGCCTTCGTCGGCATGGATTGTGCCGGTTTAATCACCGACTGGAACCCACAGGCAAAGGCGACATTTGGCTGGTCGCGCGAGGAAGCGGTCGGTCGGCCCATGTACGAACTAATCATCCCGTCAAAGTTCCGCGAGGTGCATGTGCAAGATCTCAAACATTTCCTGGCCACCGGGGACGGTCCGGGGATGAACAAGCTCATCGAAGTCTCGGCAATTCACCGCGACGGGCGCGAAATGCCGATCGAGCTGATGATTTCACCGATTTGCATCGGCGACAGCTTCATTTTCAGCGCTTCGATCCGAGACATCACGGAACGCAAACGCGCGGAGGCGGAACTGAAACAGGCCAAGGAGGCCGCCGAGGCGGCGAGCCGGGCGAAGAGTGAGTTCCTCGCGAACATGAGCCACGAGATTCGCACGCCGATGAATGGCATCATCGGCATGACCGAGCTGGTGCTCGACACCGAACTCAACCGCGAGCAGCGCGAGTTTCTCGGCATGGCGAAATCCTCCGCGCACGCACTACTCGGCTTGATCAACGACATTCTCGATTTCTCCAAGATCGAGGCGGGCAAGCTGGAGCTGGAGGCGATCAGCTTCAGTCTGCGTGAATGCATCGGCACGATGCTCAAGCCGCTCGGGATGCGCGCCGATCAAAAGGGGCTCGAACTGACCGCGGACATCCCCGCCGTGGTGCCCGACCATTTGATCGGCGACCCGATGAGGTTGCGGCAGATCCTGATCAATCTCACCGACAACGCGATCAAATTCACCGAGCGCGGCGACGTCACACTGCACGTCGCGGTCGAGTCGGCGACGGACGACGAGCATTGCCTGCATTTCTCGGTAGCGGACACCGGCATCGGCATTCCGGCGGAAAAGCAGGCGCTGATTTTCGAGGCGTTCACACAGGCCGACGGGACGACGACGCGCACCTACGGCGGCAGCGGCCTCGGACTGGCGATCGCCTCGCAACTCGTGCGGCAAATGGGTGGGCGCATCTGGGTCCAGAGCACCGTGGGCGAAGGAACGACGTTCCACTTCACGGTGCATGTCCCCGTGCGGCACACCCCCGCCCCAAACGTGCGGCACGCGGACCCCCACAAGCTCGAAGGTCTGCGTGTGCTCGTGGTGGACGACAATGCCGTCAATCGCCGCATCCTGCGCGAGATGCTCGCGCACTGGCGAATGCAGCCCACCGTCGTCGCCTCCGGCGCGGCGGCGATCGTGGAGATGTTACGCGCGGCGCGCGCCGGGACGCCATTTCCGCTCGTGATCCTCGACGGGATGATGCCCGAGATGGACGGCTTCATGGTGGCGGAACAAATCCGCGAACACGCGGAGCTTTGCGGCGCGACGGTGATGATGCTCTCCTCGGCGATGCCGGCCGGCGCGTCCGCCCGCTGCGCCAAACTGGGCGTGGCGAGCTACCTCATGAAGCCGGTAAGCCAGGTCGAATTGATCGACGCGATCCTCATCGCGCTCGGCGGGGCGGCTGCGCTGGAGCCCGCGGTGGACGCCGCGCCAATCGTGCGAGCCGCGAGCCGCCTGCGCATCCTGCTCGCGGAGGACAACGTGATCAACCGCGCCGTCGCCGCGGGCATCCTCGAAAAGCGCGGACACTCGCTGGTCCACGCCGCCAATGGACGCGAGGCCGTGGAAGCCGCCGCGCGCGAAGTTTTCGACCTGATCTTCATGGACGTGCAGATGCCCGAGATGGACGGTTTTGAAGCTACGGGCCGCATCCGTGAGTCCGAACAATCGACCGGCCGCCACACCCCGATCGTGGCGATGACCGCGCACGCGAAGGCCGGCGACCGCGAGCGCTGCCTCGCCGCCGGGATGGACGATTACCTTTCCAAACCGCTGCAAAAAGCCGAGCTGCTCGCGCTGCTGGAGCAAATCTCCGCCGGTCGCAACTCCGCCGATGCAGCCGCTCCGCCCACCGCGCCCAACGGGCACGGGCTGACCGATTTTCTTCCGGTTCTTGCGCCTGAATCTTCCGCGAGAGTGCTGCCGATTTTCAGCCGCGAAAAACTTCTCGCTGAGCTCGATGGCGACGAGGCGCTGATGGGACAGTTGATTACGCTCTTCCACGAAAACACACCGCGTCTCCTCGATGACATCCGTGGCTCCGTCGCCCGTCGTGGCTCCATCGACCTCGCCCGTTCCGCGCATGCGCTGCTCAGCTCGCTGGGAGCATTCGGTGCGAACGAGGCCCGCGACCTCACCCAGCAACTCGAAGCGCAGGCGCACGATGAAAACTATGAGCACACCGATCGAACCTTCGCCGCCCTCGAGCGCGAAACCGGTGAGATTC
>Ga0206824_10108_pt1 | contig 28606 bp, 18 predicted proteins | sample Alteio_BWOrgCont_82_FD_152874 | JGI IMG/M metagenome (GOLD analysis project Ga0206824, IMG submission 152874) | Enriched cells from forest soil in Barre Woods Harvard Forest LTER site, Petersham, Massachusetts, United States -... | ecosystem: Environmental > Terrestrial > Soil > Temperate forest >...
GAATAGCCACCTGCACTCGGAGGTTCTGCACTTCATCCATTGGATATTGGATGAGGCCACGCCGGAGGAACGCGACCGACATTGGTTTGAAAACGTCTATTAGGCGGCTCGATCGCCGGCGAATCGCTCGTCGGGGCGATTCTGGTGATCCAGTGCACGGCGATTGGCTTTCTGGCCGCGTCGTCGGGACCCGGCGCAGTAGGCCCAGCTCCATGAACGGCCGATACACCGCCACCATCTCTGCGGTTCGGGACAAAAAGCTCGAAGCTGCCCGAGAAACCCGTAGAATCAAAGGTGAGCGACCAATCGCCCTCGTAGCTTAACTCAGCAGCCCAGACAGGTCATTTCCGCTGAACCAAAACAATATTTGTCACATCACACGATTGCCCCCTGCTGCCCGATTACTCTTGTGAATATGAATACCACGCTCTCGAGAAAATCCCTCCCTACGACGAGAAGTGAGAACAATACCCACTCAACTCAGAACTCCATGAAACCAAATCAGAACACTTCATCCAGCAACCTCATTGTCTCTACTCTGCGATACAGGTTCATATTCGTGGCCATTGTCCTCCTTTTGGCAGGCTCAGCCTTGGCCGAGGACTCGAGCCTCCCGAGCTTCATTCAAGTCAGCAAGAAGTATACTTTTACCATAGCCGTGGATACGAAAACAGCGACGTCGATAAAGATAACCGGCACGGTGACGGAGCTGGATACGGCCGGTTGGCTCACGATACGAGACGACACCGGCTTGCGCCACCTCAACATGAGGCAAGTCCTCTACGTCACGGACACGGAATAAATTTGCTACACCAACTGGTCGACGACGACGCCAACGGCGACGCCCGCCAGCCGGGTCCGCACCAAGAAAACGCTTTGCCGGTCGATCAGGCTACCGGGTTGGAGGCACTTTTAGAGCGCGTGCTGAATCTGGCGGCGGGTATGATTCAAGTCCTTCAGACTTGGGCGATGATGCTGGTGGACGACCCAGGGTAGCCGCGAGGACGCGGCAACCCATGGGCTGATTGATTGAATGCCGTTGGCATTCTCCAAATGAGTAATTGTGGAGTTCAGAACACGCTCTCAGAACTAAGTACTAATTACTAATCTGCTTTAGCCGAGTAACTCGCGGACGAGTTCGCGCTCTTCTTTCAGCTCGGTGACGGTGGCGTTGATCTTGCCGCGGCTGAAATCGCCGATGGGCACCCACTTGGCCACTTCCCATCCGCCATCGTGCGAGGTGCGGATGGGGAACGAGGTGATGATGCCCGGTTCGATTTCGTACTGGCCTTCGGAATGGACGGCGACGCTGTACCAATCGCCCTCGAGCGTGGGTGTGGTGAGGGAGCGGACGGTGTCGACCACGGCATTGGCCGCCGAGGCGGCGGAGGAAAGTCCGCGGGCCTTGATGATGGCGGCGCCGCGTTGCTGCACGGTGGCGATGAAATCGTTCTGCAACCAATGAATGTCGGCGATGGCTTCGGTGGCGTGGCGTCCATCGATCCGCGCATTGTAAAAGTCGGGATACATGGTGGCCGAATGGTTGCCCCAGATGGCGAGGTTCGAGACGCGGGTGACGTCCACGCCGGCCTTGAGGGCGAGCTGCATCTTGGCGCGGTTTTCGTCGAGGCGCGTCATGGCAAACCAGCGGTTGGCGGGCACGCCTTTGGCGTTGTTCATAGCGATGAGGCAGTTGGTATTGCACGGGTTGCCGACGACGAGAACGCGGACATTGCTCGCAGCGTTTTTCTCGATGGCTTGTCCCTGGCCGATGAAAATCTTGCCATTGATGCCGAGCAGATCCTTGCGCTCCATGCCGGCCTTGCGCGGGACGGAGCCGACGAGCAACGCCCAATTTACGTCCTTGAAACCTTCGGCGAGGTCGGCGGTGGGCACGATGCCTTTGAGCAAGGGGAAGGCGCAATCCTGCAGCTCCATGACGACGCCGCCGAGTGCCGGCAGCGCGGGCTCAATCTCGATGAGATGGAGGATGATGGGTTGCTCGGGACCGAACATGGCGCCGGAGGCGATGCGGAAGAGGAGCGAGTAGCCGATTTGGCCGGCCGCTCCGGTGACGGCGACGCGAATGGGAGAGTTCATGGAATTGGGGTTCGGGGTTTGGTTTCGAGTGCGACTATTGGGGTTCGGGCTTCTGACCCGCCGACAGGGGAATCGGAGCGAAACGTAAATTGGATGGAGAAAGAGAGCGCGCGATTTTGCGCATCGGAAGCGGGACGGCAATAGTTTTCGTCACGGCGATTTCGAGTTTGTCGTTTACCGCGGCGCTGCTCTGCCCAACCAAAGGCTTTTTAAACGCAGAGGCTGCAGAGGCGCGGAGAGGGCGGCTTCGCCGCAAACATCCAACACCCAACATCCAATGGCGCAAGCGTGGGGCAAACGGCGACCTACGCACCGTGCGGAAAGTTTTCGGGTTCGCACTCTAGATTCGACCGGTGGCGTGGAGGATTTCGCGGACGCGCTGCATCTTCGCGATGAGAGCGGGGTCGGTGCGCCATTGGGCGATGGGGGGATAGAGCCGTTGGCTCCAGTTGGAGTCGCTGACGGCGCCGGGGACGTTGAAGCGCTGCGTGTTGCCGAAGAGGTCGGTGATCATGTAGATCGCCATCCAGGAATTGGAGGCGAAAAGGCCACGCATCAGCGCCTCCTGAACCTTCTCGGTAAACGGCGTAATTCGCGGCACATCGAGGCTGACCCAGCCGGCGATACGGCGTACTTCAATCCATGCGCGGTCGCGTGCCGCGTGAGTTTCCGGGCCGCCGTGTTCGGCGTTTTCGATCTTCGCCATCCAACCTTCCCACATGGCGCGGATGGGCTCGAAATCGTGCGTGGCGTAGGTCGTGACCGAGAGCCGCTGATAATCGGCGCCAGCGATCATTTGGCCATCGGCTTCGTTTTCCCAATAGGGAATCTTGAATCCGGCGATGCCGAGTTCGGTGAGGCAGGGCCGCACGTAATCGGGCACCACGCCGAGGTCCTCGCCGATGAGGCGATACTGGCCGCATTCCTCGAGGAGCACGGCGAGCACTTCGCGGCCCTGGGCGCAATTAGCCGCCTTGTGCGCGGGCGTGTCGTCCTCGTAAGGGACGAAATGCGGCAGATCGCCGTCGGTGCGTTTCTTTGCTTCGCCCTCGGTGAGCGGCAAAAACTCGTCATTGAGCTGCGGCCGCCAGGGGAAACCATAGATGCGAAAGAAGCCGAGGATGTGGTCGATGCGGAAGAGCTGAAAGCAGGCGCGCACTTTGCGCACGCGCTGCCGCCACCAATCGAAATTGTCTTCGCGGTGTCTCTCCCAACGATACAAGGGGATGCCCCAATTCTGGCCCCATTTGTAAGTGAATGGGTCGGTCTCGAAGACGCGCTCCGGCGGGCAACCGCCGCACCATTTGTGATCGAAGAGTTCCGGGCGGGTCCAGACGTCGGCGCTGTAATAGCTGATGCCAAATGGGATGTCGCCCATGAGCGCCACGCCTTGCTGTGAGGCGTAGGCGTGAACGCCGCGCCATTGCTCCCAAGCGATCCATTGCACGTAGCAGACTAGTCGCAGGCGATGCTCGATCTCGCGACGGCGGACAGCTTTTTGTCCCGCCAGCCAGGCCTGTGCCTTGACGAAGGTGCGCTGCTCATCGGGCCAGAGGTCCCAGCGTTCAGTGTCGCCGTTTTCGTCGATGAGGACACGGAAGAGTGCATAGCCTTCAAGCCACGAGGCTTCCTCCCGCATGAAGGCGCGAAAGGCGCGGGCGTGCTTGTCATTTCGTTTCCACGAGCGGGCGAGGAAATGATTGAAGCCGTGCTCGAGGAGCTTCCACTTCAACGCCTTGACCAGGGGATAAGCCACCGAACCTTTGCGCCACGCCGAAACACCGATGCCCGAGACGATCTCCTCGATTTCGAGCGCGTTCAAATCGGGCAGCGCCTCGGGCGTGATCTCGATAGTCGTGGGGTCGAGCGCTACGGAGGAAATGGCATTGTAAGGCGAGTTGTCGTTGCCGGTTTCGTTCACGGGCAGGAGTTGCACGACGCGGAAGCCCTGCTCGACGGACCAATCGATGAGTTCACGCAGTGCGCCGACATCTCCCACGCCGAGATCGTTGCGGCCACGGAGGGCAAAGAGTGGGGCGAGGACGCCGGCGAGTTTTTGATCAGGTGACAATTCCATGGTTGTGCGCGCGACTTTCAAACAGCCGGGTCCGCCAATCTTCAAGCACAGACGTTAAGAGGGCGTCTAAGGATTTTTTCGAATCGTGCAAGTTTGCCTTGCCCGGCGAGAGGAATCCGTCAGCATGGCGGCTGGCATGGATGCAGACGCTCATCCTGGGATTTCGGTCAGGGCGATCGCGGATTTCTCCGCCGGAAGGTCCTATGCGTGTCGGCGCTTGCATCTGTCTCGCTTGCGGATTTTCGGACCATCGCACTGACCCGTATGAACCTCCCCAACGTCAGACCGATCCTCATCGTGTTCCTGGCTGGTTTCGTCTGCTTCGCCTCCTGCTCGGTGTTCAAAGCCTCTTCGACGAACCCTCCCCAAAAACCGCAGACGCCTCGTCCCACCACTCCGCGCCATCACACGCCGCGTCCGGCCACTCCCCTCGCCCACACTCCAGCCATCGCACCCACGCCGACGAAGTACGCGGTGAACGACGATAGCAATGCCTTGCGGAAATACTTGAAGCCCACGGGCACAAGCATGGATCCAAAACGCCGGCAAGCGCTCCAAAACTGGCTGAACCAAAACGAAAACGGTGTCGACGTGGAAACCTTTCTGATCAGCTCCAAATACGCGAGCGAACGGTCCAAGGCGGTGGCCGCGCTGCCCAGCCTGCTCCAATAGCGGCTTCGGTCCCTATGCCTGCTCCCACGGTTCCTCTCAATCCTGCTCCGATCAGCGACGTTCCTCCGGATCAATTAGGTGAAGTCGTTGACGATTATTACGACGCGGGCGCCACGAGCGTCGCGACTTGGAAACAAGCGGATGGCAACTTCACCGTCCAGGCGCTTTTCGATTCGAGTTCGCCGGCGCCTGTTCTGCCCCCACCGATAGCCCAGCCTGCCCCGCCACCTCCCACACCGACGCCATCACCGGCTCAGCCATCTGGACCGATCATTGACCAAATCACGCAAATCGCCGGGCAGTCGGCCGTCGCCCAGCACGCTTGGTGGAAAGGCCAGGGTGTCGCGCCGATTGGCTACATCAAAGGGATGGCGTTAGTCTTCGCCCGAGCCTACTGCAAGCTCAAGAAGGGAGATCCGGCTGCGCAGGAAATGGCCAAGCCAAAGTGCAGCACTTCCAAGGACGTGCTCAACTTCTACAGCCCGCAGTTGGCCGCGGCAGGGTTGGACACCAACACCGGTGGCCCCGACACGCTGCGGCATTTGTTTGCCGTGCTGATCGGTCTCGCCATGCCGGAAAGCTCGGGGAGATATTGGCTGGGAGCAGATCCGGGGGCAGACAATCACGATGGCGAATCCGCCGAGGCTGGCTTGTTCCAAACGAGTTGGAACGCCCGGACAGCGAGCATCGTTTTGATGGTCAACTTATATAAGTCCTATTCGAGCAATCCGGACGGATTTCTGAGCGTCTTTAAAGAAGGTGTCCGGCCACCCGGCCCGCACGATAACACGACGAATTACGGCACGGGCGATGGCCTGGCTTATCAACAGCTCTCGAAAAGCTGTCCGGCGTTCGCCGCGGAGTTCTCGGCCGTCGGATTGCGCAATATCAGCGGTCCGCATCCGGGCGGACATTGGGGCACCATCTCGGATGGGTTGGTGCAAATCATAGTGGAGTGCGATATGATGCTCCAGGCGGTCCAGAAGGCGGTGGACGCGGCCGGGATTCAGTCGGTCTAGCAGGGTCGCCATCATGCACCATTCGGAGGTATGACGATGGCCCCTGGCAATTCGATGATCGGCAGGAGGAAGAAATGGCGACCCGCTAAATCGGTCGCTGTCTGTCTCGCTCTTTTCCTGGGCGGTTGCTCGTCGCTGGAATTCGACGACCGGTTGCTCGTCAAAGTGCCCGACCGGCGCGTAATCCGTGAGACGCATGCCGACGGATGGAATTTTCGGCATGTCGTGGAGGCGCCGCAAGACAAGGTCAACGCGGGCAATTGGTACGTCGCCTATCGGGACAGCGATCTCGTGCGGCACGATCCGCAATGGAAGGTTTTTCTCGGGCGCTGGGGACGCGCACGACGCCTGGCACCCTACCTGGCGGATGCTTCACGCGATGCTTTCGGCGTTTTCCCGACGCTGATCGAGCCGAATCTCGTTTTCGCCAACGCCGCCGCCGGCAAGGCGGGCCCGCAACAAAACCATCCGCTGCCCCAGAGCCGGGCACGGCGGCAAGGGAGCGATCTCTTCGTGAACGCGAACCGGACTCTGGCCTGGCCTTCGCCCGCGGACAGCGATCCTGCCTGGCACTTGCGAATGGAATATTCCCAACTGGCGGAGGCGCGGCGCGAGGCTCACGGCGGAGCCGGCATTCGCGTCGGGATACTCGACAACGGCTTCTCGGAGCGACAGGCCGGAATGCCCGAACACCTCGACGAAGACGTCTATGGGGATGCGATGGGCTGGACCCAGGGAACGCCCCACGAAGGCTTGGTGGCGCCGGGCGATTGGGGTGGCTCGCACGGTACGGGAACGATCGGAATACTCGCGGGCCGTCGCGTGCGGATTTTTGCGAAATCGGCCAGCGGTTCCACTACGAAGGGTCGCCCGATTTTCGAGGGCGAATTAGGCAGTGCGCCCCGCGCCACCGTCGTTCCCGTACGCATCGCCCCATGGGTATTTTCCGTGGAAACGGCGAGTCTCGCCTGCGGCATCGATTACGCCAGCCGGGTGAAACATTGCGACGTGCTCTCGATGAGCCATGGCGGTTCGCCGTCGCAGGTGTGGGTCGACGCGGTCAACGCCGCCTACGAGCGCGGCACGGCGGTCTTCGCGGCCGAAGGCGATTTCTTTTCGCTCGGGTTCGATCCACTCCCGCCCACGCCTATTGTCGTGCCCTCTTCGCCGGTTTATCCGGCCGCATTTCGCCGCGTCGTCGGCGTCACCGGGGTGCGATCCGATGGCGGAAGTTATGCGCGCAATAGTTTGGGGCGGCTCTTCAGCCATCCCTCCGAGTTTCTGACATGGGTGGGTCGAGGCAGTTACGGTCCCGACGGATGGCGGCAACTCTTGCACAGCGAGGCGGAGGCTGATCCTGCGGAACGGCGCCTGGGAAAGCTGCGGGCTTATCCCATCGCGGCCTATTCGCCGAATATTCCCTGGCTCGTGGCGCCGGATTCTCCCCAGGCTCCGGCAAATCTCGTGGACCTCAACGGCTCGGGCACTTCCGCGGCCACACCTCAAGCCGCGGGAGCCGCCGCGCTGTGGCTGGCTCGGCACCGTTCCGATCCTGCTTTGCAACGCGATTGGCACACGTGGAAAAAATCCGAAGCCGTCTATTTCGCCCTGCTCGGTTCCGCGGGTGGTCATGAAACCGGACCCGACGAGTATCTTGGGGCGGGAACGCTAAAAGCCACCGAGGCGTTGAAGCTGAGCTATGCCGATGTGAAAAACATGCGCGACAAGCGCCTGCTGAACTTTCAAAAGTCCGGACGCGATTACTTCGATGGCTCGCGCAGTTTCTGGACGCTCCTGAATGGACAAGCCGGTCTCCCCCCACGCTTCAACCAACGGGCAGCATTGAAGCAAGGCGATACAATCGCTCCCGACCGCGAGAAAGCGTTTGCCCGGCTCTATTACAACATGCTGTTGCTCGAAGCCTGGCACAACGGCCGCCTGCCTCGGAAAGGACTCGAAGCAAATCTGCTAACCGCGCAGGCGGACAAACTGGCGGAGAAAGCTTCCGCAACCCATTGAATAAGTCCCCGCCTAAGCGGGCGTCTAAATCTCAGACGCTACCAGGCCGACCCGCAGGGCATAACGCGTCAGGTTGGCAACGTCGTGGATGCCGAGCTTTTGCATGACCTGCGCGCGATGGTGCTCGACGGTTTTGGGCGCGATTGAAAAGCGGCTGGCCATCTCTTTGTTGCTCATACCCTCGGCGATCATTTGCAACACCGCGCGTTCGCGATCGGTCAGCCTCGCCGAGAGCGTGGACGTGTGGCGCTCGTCGTCCATGAGCTTCGTGGCGAATGGCGTGAAATAACTGCATCCATTGGCGACGGCGCGGAGCGCTTCGCAAAAGACGGCGAGCGCGTCACTCTTGTGCACGAAGCCATGCGGACGAGCCTGGAGCGCTTCGACGATGAGACTGCGATTGACCGTGCCGGAGTAAATCATGAATCGCGTGTCCCGCAGTTCGCCGCGCAAGGTGCGCAAGACTTCGAGCCCATTCAGCTCAGGCAAGAGAAGATCGAGCACCACAATCTGCGGCCGGAGCTTCCGGCACACCTTCAACGCCTCGAATCCGTTCCCCGCCTCACCCACCATTTCATACGGCCCCTCGCGCGCCAACACGATGCCCAGCATTTGCCGAATCGAAGCATGATCATCAACTGCCACCACACGGTTTTTCATAAGCCATCTTCCTCCAAACGTTACATGGGACTGCGCGCTAATAGTTCAAGGCCTGTCCGGGGGAAGGACGAATCCACACCCATGATTGACCTCAATCGAGACGTTTGTGGCTGAATACGCCACACAGCGCAAGTTCAATCTGTGGAACTCTGCCGATTGGCGTTGCGATGGCTCACCACCGATCGATGGACAACGCGCACGATTGATCGCGGCATTTTTCCTGCTGAAATTTAGGCACAGACCCGATGCGCATGGGCGAAGCGCTGGCGATGCCCCACTTTTTAGTGTGACCGAATTCACCGGACACTCCACAATGGCGGCCAGTTACCGATATGCCCGAGCCGGTTCAAACTACTAAAGGTGGCGAAGACGTTGAGCAAAAGACAGACAGCGTCCCAGCCCGGTCGCAGACTGATCCTCTCGTAACCTCTACGGATCGACCGGCCCCGCCCGATGATCGGAAAAAGACTTACACCTCGGAAGTTGACCCCGAAGAGGTTGCGGAGGCTGCCGCGGACGCGGTTGTCTTTCCTAAGTGGCGGGAGGTCGCGATGGCTTTTTTTATTATGGTGGCCGGAGCCATCGGCGGTTGGTTCGTCGGCGCGGTGCCCTTGGAAGGTTTGTCTCCGCACAATCTCAATTGGTGGCAGCGTCTGCTTGTCGGCGCGGTCGCCGGCGCCGTCATGGTCTTCTATGTCGCGAAGACCGATCGCCGCCGTTTCTGGCATTGCCTCTTCTTTTCCTTTCTTTGCGGAATGATTGGCCAGCCCCTGCTTATCAACACCCTCAAGAGTCTGCTCCCGGGCGCTGGACCCAGCGTCACCACCACCGCGGATGCTCTACAGCAAAGCAGCGACGCCGTTGCCGTGGCCGTGGGGCAGCAATCGGCGGACCAAACCAATGCAAGTCTCCAGCAGGTGGAGGATTCGGCGCAAAAGCTCATCGGCGCGGCCAAGGTGGCCCAGAATCCCGACGATAAAAGTAAAGCGACAGAGGCGCTGACCTCGGCGGTATCAAAGCTTGGCGACAGCCTGCCTCAGGCTCCGGAAGAAGCCAGGGCTCAGATGATCAAGACGCTAACCAATCTAACCACGAAAGCCTACACGAACCTCGGCGAATCGGCTGCCGTGAAGGCTTTCGAAGCGATCCGTCCACTGGCCGACCACGAGTCCGAAAATCCAGAAATCCGAGCCGCCGCCGAGTCTGCCAAGACACAGCTTGCTAGGATGCTTGGCATTGAACCCGAAGTCGCCATTCACGCCGAAACCGGCGCGAATCCCGAAGTGCTCGGCAAGCTCAAGCAAATACTGACGACCGCAGGTTACAAAGTGCCAAGCGTCGACTTTGCAGGCGCCGCCCACGGCAAAGAGGCAAAGCTGATCTATTACACCAGCGGTGACGAAGTAGACGCAGAGAACGTGGTGCAAATTCTCCATCAGTACTTGGGTTCGATTTCTGCGGTGCTGAGTACGAGTGAAACGAAAACTCGTCCGCGGCAATATCAATTGCAGATAGGACGTGAAGCATCGGCAGGAGCGCCCGGCTTCCGTTGAAACGAGGAATTTTTACCAACTCGCTCCGCCGACCTGCCACTCTTCGAGGAGTTCCTTGGGAACTTCGCCGAGGAAACGTGAAGGGCGCTGGAGCATTTCGCCGTAGCCGGCATTGAGGCGCAGATTGGGGTAAGTGAGATATAACTCATCCTTTGCGCGCGTGACGGCGACATAGAAAAGACGGCGCTCCTCTTCGATCGCTTCCTCGCTCTCGAGGCTGCGGTTGCTGGGAAACATGCCGTCGGCCATCCAGATCACAAAGACGACTTTCCATTCGAGACCTTTAGCCTGGTGAACGCTCGAGAGCGTGAGCATCTCGGTATCTTCGCTCGTCGCAGTAACTTCGTTGTCGAGACTGGTAAGCAGCGCGAGTTGATCGAGAAAATCGGCGGCACTTTCGTACTGTCGCGAAAAATTGGCGAGCGTGCCGAGGTCTTCGCGGCGTTGCTCGTAATTTGGGAACTTCGCTTTGAGATAGTCGTCATAAACTGCCTCGATGACGCTGCGGATCATTTCCGCGGGAGGATTTGGCCGGCCGCCAGGTGCGATTTCGTCGAGCGTGTGAGCGAGTTGCGCCCAGGCCTTCGTGGCTTTGGCGGGGACTTTGAGCGAGCGGAGCAGGTCGTGAAAGTTATAGCTGGGGCGCTCGGGTTCTGCCGTCCCCTCGCCTTCCGCAGGCCCGGCAGTGGTCGAGACCGGGCCGGGAATGCTTCGCGACAGCGCGTCGCTGGCGCCGGTCCAGAGTTGTTCGGCGGTGCGGGCGCCGACGCCGGGCAACAGCCGAACCATCCGCTTGAAGGCGACCTCGTCGCGGGGGTTGACGACATATTTTAGAAACGCCGCGACGTCTTTGATGTGCGCCTGTTCGAAGAAACGCAGCCCGCTGGTGATGCTAAATGGAAGCCCGTGCCGGGTGAGTTCCATCTGCACTTCCATCGAGTGAAAGTGGGCGCGGTAGAGGACGGCAATCTCGTGCAAATCGGTCCCCTCTTCGCGCAGGTCGAGAATGCGCTGCGCCACGAAAAGCGCCTGTTGATTCGAGTCGGCCAATGGAACGAGCGCGGGCTTCATCGCCGCCGCGGGTCGGGCGGCTACCAGCTCTTTCTGGAATTGATGAACGTTTCCGGCGATGGCGGCGTTGGCCACGTCGAGGATGTCGGGCGCGCTGCGATAGTTGGTCTCGATCTTGAAGACTTGGGCGCCGGGGTAACGCTTCGGAAAGTCCAGGATGTTTTTGAAATTCGCCCCGCGCCACGAGTAGATCGATTGTGCGTCGTCGCCCACGACCATCACGTTGCGCTGCATGCGCGCGAGGATGTCGATGAAATCGGCCTGGATGCGATTCGTGTCCTGATACTCGTCCACAAGCAGATATTGGAATTGACGCTGGTAGCGCTCCGCGATGGCGGGGTTGCGCTCGAGGAGGAGGACGGTCTTTTCCAGCAGATCGTCGAAATCGAGCGAATTGGCGGCCTTCTTTTTCTCTTCGTATTTTTTTTGCGCCGCGGTGATGCGGTCGCTGAATTCCAAAAAATGCGGATACTTTTCGACGAGCACCTGGTCGATCGTGCGCCCCGTATTGATGGCGAAACTGAAGACATCGGCGAGCACCTCGCCCTTGGGGAAACGCTTGTCCTTCGGGTCCAGTCCGGCGGCGGCGATCACGGAATCGAGCATGTCCTGCTGGTCCTCGCGATCCATGATCGAGAATCCCGCGGCGAACCCGGCCGCCTCCGGATGGCGGCGAAGGATGCGATTGCCCACCGAATGGAAAGTGCCACCCCACAGCCCGGTGATGTCATTGGGCAGGAGATTGGCCACGCGATCGAGCATTTCGCGGGAGGCTTTGTTGGTGAAGGTCAGCAACAGGATGTTTTGCGGGAGGACGCCTTTCTCGATGAGGAAGGCCACGCGATAGGTGAGCGTGCGGGTCTTGCCGCTGCCCGCACCCGCGATCACCAGCGCCGGACCGGGCGGGGCGGTCACCGCGGCGAGTTGCTGCGGATTGAGTTCCGCGGCGAAATCGATGTGCGAGCCTGCGGCCGGAGTCGGCCGGGAAAGGATATAAGGACGAGGCATGGGGAATGACGAATGACGAAAGGGCGCGCGACTTTCTATGCGCGAAGTCTCCCGTCGAGCGGCGGCGCGAGCTTGTGGTTAGCCGAGGCCAGCGGCTGCGGGTGGGTCATTTCGCGGCTTCGCTGGCGTCGAGCTGCCGGAGCTTGATCTCGCGGAAGGCGCCGCGTGTGCGGAAAGTCGCCAGGCCGAAGGGCACGGACAATTCAATTTCTCCGGGCCTCATACTGATCTTTTTGCCGTCCGTATCGACGCTGATGATTTTTTCGTCGTCGAGCCACGCCTCGATCTTCTGCGGCGTGACTCGCGCGCGAATCTTATACCAACGCCCGGTGTCAAATTTGATGAACTTGGTGGTCTCATTTTCCGACGCATCGTCGCCATTGATGCTCGAGAGGCCGACCAGCGCCCCACCCCAACCGCCGAGGACGATGGTGAAATTCGAGTCGCCGTAGGGCAGCGTAAGGCCGCAGAAAAAATCGGTCCCTTCGAGACGGGTCGCTTCGAAGGAGACTTCGTAATTGGTCTTCGGAGCTTCGCCGGCCAGGTTCATGCCGGTGATGTCGCTGCCGACCCCGAGCACCAGCGTGCCCTTTTCGACTTCCACCGTCCCCTGCCCGCTGAAGTTCGGCGCCTTCCATCCGTCGAGCGTCTTGCCATCGAAAAGCGACTTCCACTGCGGCTCCGGCGCGGCAAAAACGTGAGCGGCGCCAATGGAAATTGAGGCGATGCCAAATCCGGTGACTTGGAGAAAGTGGCGGCGGGAGGACGTGATCATGGAAGGAATAATGCGGGAGTTTCGGGATTTAGGAAGTCGCAACTGGATGGATGGGAAGAGTGGGATTAATGCGAGGGATGAAGCGCCCCGTAGGCTTGCGCTGCCGCGGCGCGGATTTTTGCAGACTTCGCGCTATTCAGCTTCGACCAGACGGTGTCCAGGGCGTCGCGCGCGGGTGCGGGATTTCGGGCGGCGAGCGTGATCGTTTCGCCGGTCACGTAATCGGTGGTCGGCGGCGCGGCCCACTTGCCGAGCAGGTTCAAAGCATCGACGCGAAGTACCTCTGCAGCTTCTTCTCGCGCGGCGAAGTTGGCCAGCGCGGCAGCGTTGGAGGGCTCGCCAACGCGGAAGTTGGCGTTGAGCACGCGGCACATCAGCGAATCGTCGCGCGACGGATGTTCGATCAGCGCAGCTAGTTGCGGCAGGGCGCTGGCGATATTTTCGTCGTGGATCGCCCGGGCTGCTTCGCGTACCAGCGCCGGTTCCTCGTCATGAAGAAAGACCGCCATCTCGGCGCGACGCATCTCTCGCGTCGCCAGCAGCGCACCCATACGCACGGCCGCGGATTCATCCCGAGCCGCTTTTTCGATCGTCGGGAAATCGTGGAGTCCGAGCAAAGCTTCAACGTAGGCGTGACGCACGTAGGGATCGTGATCGCCGGCTTCGCGCAGCATGAGCAGGATCTGCGGAAGTGCATCGTGGTTCCCCAATTTCGCCAACGCCTGCGCGGCAAACATGCTCACGCGCGGATCTGAATCGCGCAGCGCCTTGATCAATCCATCGAATGCATCGGAGACGCGCAGGTCGCCGAGCACGGCAGCGGCTTGGGCGCGCACCTCCGCATCGCCGTCTTCGAGCAAAGGCACGAGCGGTTCGACGATTTTTATTCCCGAACCGGGCGCCTTCTCTTCCGCTCGCCGGGCCATGATCGACAGCCCCCAAATGCCGTGCAGACGCGCGATGGTTGGTTCGGCTCCGCCGTTTGGCGAGAGCGCGACCTTGCGCAGAAAATACTCCGCTTCCGGCGAAGCCGAGGCTGCCAGGCGCCATTCCGCGGCGAGGCGTACGCGTTGGTCGGGATGTTTGAGCAGCTCTCGCCATTCGATCGGCGCCTTTTGCGACATTCCACCGCCGAGCAATTCATCGCCGAACAATTGCCAAACCTCTCCGGCCCGAGGGTCGGGCACGGCCATGGCCGGAGACAGAGTGTGAGCCCGTTCCTTCTCTCTGCCTTGGCCTGTATCGATCTCGTGGGTGACGAATTCGAGGCCGGGTCCCGATTGAAAGGCCAACTCGCGAACCGAGACTGCGCCGCAGGCCTCCCGCTGGTCGAGGAAAATGAAGCCAGCTCCGGTCGGCCTCAGGGTCCAAATGGAAATCGTGCGCCGGATCGGATTGCCGACGAAGAAATGCTCTTCAGCGGGCAAGTTGAATCCCGTGCCGGGATAGTGCGCCACGCCCCAGGAGCCCTTGGGGACGTTGGCCCCTGCTGGCAGCGCCCAAGCCGGCTGGCCATCGAAGGGAGGCGCCCAGGGTTTTTCGGCCATCCACGGCACGCGCGCCGCGCTCAGCGCCGAATGAGACCACCCAATTCGCCAGCCGTAGTCGGCGCCCTGGACCAGATTCAGTAAGCGGCCTCCCTCGTCCTCCCCGGAACCCGCATCGGCGGTGAAAAGATTGCCGAGATTGTCGAAGGCGAGGCCATGCGATTTGTGCAGACCGCGGCAAAAAACTTCGAGATGCGATCCGTCTGGTTCACAACGAAGCACCGCCCCTTCGGCCGGAACTTGAAGAGCCTCTTCGCCGGAACGCGGAACGACCGCAGCGTCGTCGGGACAGATGAAGTAAAGCCGGCCGTCGGGCCCTGGGATGATGGCCTCGACCAGCCGCGGAGGCAGGGTGAAGCGGGCATCGAAGATTTTCGCGAATTCGTCGGCACTCTTTCTGCCGAAGAGGTTGCTCACCATTCCCGATGGCATCGATGTTTCCTCGCTGGGAACCGAGTCAACGAACGAAGGCAAAGCTATGAAATCCGAACTGGGTCTGAATTCGCCTGCGTAGCCGATTGGCTCATCCGCCGCGAGCTGAGCAGCAAAGGTCATCAGAATAAGGACGCGGCAAAAGACGCCAACCGGGTCGAAAAACATGGCCCCAGAGGCTAATCGGGACCTGCGACCGATCAAGCTACGTCCATGAAAACAAGCTAGGCTTTGAACGGGAATGGGTCGAGTGTGTCCCACCCGAACAGAGCCACGAAATATCCGCTGCTCGAAACTTAGAAAGACATGAAATCCATTAAACCCCTCTTTTGCTCCATTTCTGCGCTCCTTCTCGGAGCCGCCCTCGCGCCCCTCGGCCTGGCCGACGACATGCCGACGGTGAAGGTCGATCCCAAGCCCCTGCCGCAAGTCGCCGGGACGCTCACGACCTTCGCTCCGGTTGTCGAAAAGGTCGCCCCGAGCGTGGTCACGATTGCCACTTCGAAGATGGTGAGCCGCGCGAAAAACCCCTATTTTAATGATCCGCTGTTTCGCCGGTTTTTCGGCATCCCCGATGACGGCGAGGAGCCGGGCGAAGAAGCGCCGAAAGGCGGCGGCGGTGGTGGCGGCAAGAAACATCTCGAGCGCTTCGGCCTCGGTTCCGGGGTGATCGTGAGCCCCGAAGGCCATATCCTGACCAACAACCACGTGATCGAAGGTGCGGACGAAATCATCGTCACGCTGGGTAACGAGAAACACGAATACAAGGCTCGCAAGATTGGCGCGGACCCGAGCACCGACATCGCGGTCTTGAAAATCGAGCCCAGCGCCAAGCTGCACGAGATCACTTTTGCGGACAGCGATAAGCTGCGGGTCGGCGACCTCGCCATCGCAGTGGGGAATCCCTTCGGCCTGACCCAATCGGTCACCATGGGAATTGTCAGCGCGCTCGGGCGCAGCGACACGCACATCACCGATTACGAGAACTTCATTCAGACCGACGCCTCGATCAATCCGGGCAATTCCGGTGGTGCGCTGGTGGACACCGAGGGACGCTTGATCGGCATCAATACCGCCATCTTCAGCCGCACGGGCGGCAATCAGGGCATCGGCTTCGCGGTGCCGTCGAACCTCGCCCGGAGCGTCATGGAAAGCCTCATCAAAAACGGCAAGGTGTCGCGCGGTTTCCTGGGTATCGCCCTGCAACCGCTGAGCGATGACCTGGCCAAGGCCTTCAAGCTCGAAGGTGACGCCGGCGCCCTCGTCGCGGAAGTCACCCCGAAGAGCCCGGCCGAAAAAGCAGGCATCAAATCCGGTGACGTGGTCGTGTCCGTGAACGGCAAGAAAGTGGAAGGCCCGCGCGAGCTGCAATTGATGGTCGCGGCGATCGCCCCGGGCACGAAGGTGGACGTCAAATTGGTCCGTGACGGCGCGGAAAAGATGGTGAACGTGGAATTGGCGGAACGCCCGAGCAACAAACTCGCGGCGAACGACCAACCGGAAAAGAGTGGCGACCCGGACGTGCTCGACGGCGTCACCGTCGGCGACATCAATGGCGAGACGCGCAAGAAATTCGACCTGCCGGAGAATGCTTCGGGCGTGGTCATCACCGAAGTCGATCCGGATTCACCGAGCTTCGAAGCCGGTCTGAAAGCCGGTGATGTGATTCACGAAATCAATCGCGAGCCCATCAACTCGGCCAAACAAGCCGTAGAGCTGAGCGAGAAGGTGAAGAAGGAAAAGAAAGTCCTCCTGCGCGTGACCACGAAAAACAACAGCCGCTACGTGGTCGTCGAGCGCAAGGAATAGCCTCCCGATCCAATTCAAATCGACCCTGCAAAAGCCCCGCCCAACCGGCGGGGCTTTTCGCGTTTACCGCAATTGAATTTTGGTCAGTCGGTCTTTTTGCCTTCGGCCGCGAGCGGTCCCACCGAAAGCTCATACGTGCGCGTGCCGGACTTGAAGATCTGGATGGTTTCGCCCGGACGCAGCCGCACACTGGCCTGGACGTTGGCGGTCCGACACTGCAGCCCCGGAGGCCCGCCCGGAACCTGCAGAGCCGACTCGATTCCCAAGGTGTAGCGCACGAGGATCGCCTCGTCGGCCAGCGGCTCGATCGTTCCGGCGAGCGTGAGAGCAGGCTCCAGAGTGTTGGTGGAAAATTGTTCAGTGGCCACGACCAGCGAAAGTTCGAACACCGGCTGGTCTTTGTCGGCGACCTTAAGCTTGAGCAGATAATTCGCGAGGAGCGGCGCACTCGCTTCACCCGATGCTGGCAATACCAACTGACGGCGAATGGGCGCTGGCGCATTCTGAGCGAAGGCCATGGTGGAACAAAGGCAGAGGGCAAACAGGAGAGGTTTCATGGGTGAAGAGTTTGGACGGAGGTGTGGCGGCGATTTTACAAGCAACACTTTGCACAGACGTTTCGGCGGATGAATAAATTCGCTGGTTTGACAACGGCAAACGAAATACCCGCCGCGAGCGCGAATCGAATCCTTCATTCTTTTTAGAAGCTGTGCACGATTCGTTCTGCTACCAACCCTGCAATGTCTTCCTCCTCCTCCCAACGCAAAGTCCTCACGCTCGTTGCCGCCCTGCTCGGGTGGCTCTTTGATGGTTTCGAGATGGGGCTTTTTCCCCTCATCGGCCAGCCCGCTCTAAAGGATCTCCTCAGCCATGCGGCTGCGTCGGATAGCGACGTAAACAAATGGTTCGGGGCGACGATCGCGGTGTTTCTCGTCGGCGCGGCCAGCGGCGGTGTGCTCTTTGGCTGGTTGGGAGATAAAATGGGCCGGGTGCGCGCGATGTCGATCAGCATTCTGACCTACGCGATCTTCACCGGCGCCTGCGGTTTTGCTACGGAGGCCTGGCAAGTCGCGGCCCTGCGCTTCGTCGCCTCGCTGGGCATGGGCGGCGAATGGTCGCTCGGCGTCGCGTTGGTCAATGAAGTCTGGCAGGCCAAGTCGCGCTCGGTGACGGCGGGTTTGATCGGGGCCGCGGCCAATGTCGGCTACCTGCTGGCTTCCCTCGTGAGCATGATCGTCCTTGGCCACCTCACCTCGATTCAAGGCGGTCTTCAGTCGATCGGCATTCCGGGAAGCGCCGTCGCCTACCTGATTTCACATTCCGCGTGGCGTTTGCTCATGATCAGTGGCGCGCTGCCGGCATTGCTGACCTTTGGGGTCGTTTTCTTCGTGCCGGAATCCGAAAAATGGAAAGCCGAACACGCGCGAGGCGCCACCGCGCACTGGGCGCGCGCAGACTTGATGGGCGTGGTCATCGGCAGCATTGCCGCCCTGGTGATTATCTGGGCGTGGTCGCCCGCCGGTATCGAGGCCGGAATCAACGCTCTTGGAGCGACGGCCATTACCATTACCGGCCTCGGCATCGCGCTGGTCGGTTACCTGCACCCGGTGCGGAAATATCTGCAGCGAGCGGTAGCCGCCGGCACGCTCAGCCCGGATCACGGTGCGAGCATCGTCAAGTTCATGCTCTTTGGCGCGGCGCTGGCGGCGGTGGCGTTGTTGGGTACGTGGGGATCGACCCAATGGGCTCCGAAATGGGTGGTGACGCTCGAACCCGACCCGAGCAAGTACGCCAAGGAATGGACCCTCTTCTGGCTATCCGTCGGCGCCATCGTGGGAACGATGGGAGCCGCGCTGGCCGCCGGCCATTTCGGCCGGCGCATCACCTACGCCGTGCTCTGTGTCGGTTCCATCGGCGCTTCGCTGCTTCTTTACCAATGCAACACCAGTTACGGCGGCTTTTTCCTGTTCTCGACATTCGTCGCCGGCGCCCTAACGGCTTCGTTCTATGGATTTTTCCCGCTCTATCTGCCGGAGCTTTTTCCGACAGCCGTGCGCGCCACCGGCCAGGGATTTGCGTATAATTTTGGCAGAATCGCGGCCGCCGTGGGAGGTTTGCAAACCGCCAACCTGATGAAAGTCTTCAACAACAGCTTTCCGAAAGCGGCCTCCTGCATGGTCGGCATTTACGTCGTCGGAATGTTCATCGTCTGGCTCGGCCCGGAGACCAAGGGCCAGGCGTTGCCCGATTAAATGGAGCGCGCATCGGCCGCCCTTCGCTTCGCATGAGCTTGGAAACGATCCAGTTCGACTCGCGGGTCTTCGACGACTGGCCAGCCATGGTCTGGATTCTCGATACCCAGGGCCAGCCGATTTACCTCAATAAAATTGCGCGCGCTTTTGCCGGATGCGAAGAGCCGGCCGAACTTCGACATCCATGGCTGGATCTCGTGGTCCCGGAGGATCGCGAGGCTTATGAGACCGCGCTTCGACAGAGCCTCGGTGGGGGCGAGGCCTTCTCTCTCGATTACAAACGGCGCAATTCCGATGGGGCGTGTCATCGCCTCATCGAGCGCGGGACGCCGATGGAACAGTCGGAAGGCGTGTACTGCGGGGTCTTTTGTCTCGTCACGGACCTCACGGCCGGCCTTTTCTCCGAGACCGCTTCGTCGACTGGCGCCGTGCAGGTCGAATTGCTGAGCCAGGTCACTCACGATGTGCTGTGGGATTGGGATTTGCGTACTGACACCGTGCTTTGCAATGCCGCCTTTATCGAGAGATTCGGCGAGCCTCCGCGCGATCACGAAGGTGCGCACGCGTGGTGGAAAGCACGCGCCCATCCCGATGACATCGAGAACGTCGTCCATTTGTACGACGAGGCCTTCAAGACCGGGAAAATCAACGTCTCCTACGAGTATCGAATCCGCAGCAGCCAAGGCGCCTGGGTCACTCTGGACAGCCGCGCTCGACTGATCCGCGATCCCTCCGGGAAGGTCATCCGCGTGCTCGTCGCTTCGCGCGACATCAGCAACCGTCGGCGCGCGGAAGAAGCCCAGGCCCGACTCATCCGGATTCTCGAAGCGACCACCGATTATGTGGGGATGGCCACGGTCGATGGCCGACCCTTCTACATCAACGCCGCCGGGCGGAAGATGCTCGGCTTGGAGCCCGACGAAGAGCTCGATTTCCACATCTCAAACAGCCATCCGGACTGGGCCAACGAGATCCTTTTCAAGGAAGCGATCCCCACCGCCGAACGCGATGGCTACTGGCGCGGCGAGAACGCCATGCGGCACCGCGATGGGCGTGAATTCCCCGTGTCGCAAGTGGTGCTTGCACATCGCGACGCGGATGGCTGGGTCGAATTTTTCTCGACGATCGTTCGCGATCTGAGTGACCGGAAGCGCGAGGAAATCGAGCGCATCGAATGGGCGAACCGCTACGACGCGGCGATTCGGGCCAGCGGCCAGATTCTGTTCGATTGGAATTCGACGAACAACGAAATCACCTACGCTGGCGACATCGAGCGCATGTTTGGCTATTCCGTGACGGAAATGGCGGGGGGCCTGGAGCGTTTCCGGCAATTGATTCATCCGGACGATCTGCCGCGGTTTAATCAGCGGGTGCAGGAGATCACGGCCACGCGCGACCCATTTCACTTGCAATTCCGCATCCGCCACAAGGCCAACCGCTGGGTCTATCTGGAGGCGCGGGGCTATTTCTTTCTCGATCGGCGCGGCCATATCGGGCGCATGGTCGGTTTTTTTGCCGACGTGACTTCCCAGCGGAAGGCGCAGGAGGCGCTCGCCCAAGCCCACGAAAACCTGGAACATCGAGTGATCGAACGCACGGCCGAGCTCGCTCGGCTCACCGCCATGCTCGAAGACCGCGCGCACCGGCAGGAGGTCGTCGCACAACTCGGACAACGCGCGCTCACGGGGATGCCTTTGAGCCGGCTCATGGACGAAGCCGTCCAGGCGATTCCTCCCGTTCTACGGGTGGACCGATGCGCCTTGCTCGCGCTCACCCAGGATGGCCGTGAACTAATTCCGCGCGCCCAGTCCGGCTGGCCCGACATGCTGACGCGCAACCGGGTTCCCACGGGGCGTCAATCGCAGTCCGGCTACACGCTGCTCACGGGCAGCCCTGTCGTGATGGAGGACGCGGCCACGGAAACTCGCTTCACGGTATCTGCGGCGATTGTCGAAGCGGGGCTCAGAAGCGGACTCAGCGTGCCCGTGACTGGTTCCGAGGGGTCCCTCGGGGTCCTGGCCACTTTCACCATGGAACCGCGGAGCTTCGATCAGGAAGACATCCATTTTCTCCAGTCCGTGGCTAACGTGCTCACCGCCGCAATCCAGCGCGAACGAGCCGAAGAAAGCATTCGCCAGGCGCGGGAACAGGCGGAATTGGCCAGCCGGGCGAAGAGCGAGTTTCTCTCGCGCATGAGCCACGAGTTGCGCACGCCGCTCAATGCCATTCTCGGGTTCACGCAATTGCTGGAGTTGGAAGAGGTCACGCCCAGCCAGGCGGAGAGTGTGCAGCACATCTCGCACGCGGGGCGGCACCTGCTTTCGCTCATCAACGAGGTGCTCGATATTTCGCGCATCGATGCCGGGCGTTTCGCGCTCAACCTGGAGCCCATCGAGATTCGGGAGTTCCTCGGCGAGGCGCTGGACCGCATTCGTCCCCTCGCGCAAGAGCACAAAATCGCCTTGGCCCTCGAACCTACGGAAGCCGCGGACGCCGGATTTTATGTCCAATCCGATCGCCAGCGGCTGCATCAGGTGATGTTCAATCTCCTGTCCAATGCGGTGATCTACAATCGCCCCGATGGACGCGTCACGCTCAGCTACCGCGCCGAGGGCCTGAAAGTGCGCCTCACGGTTACCGACACTGGGCGGGGCATTGAAGCGGACAGAATGGCCCGGCTTTTTCTGCCATTCGAGCGCCTGGGTGCGGAATCCACCGACGTCGAAGGCGTCGGAATCGGACTCGCCTTGTCCCGCCGAATTGTCACCGCGCTGCAGGGGGAATTGAACGTCGAAAGCCGTGTGGGCGAAGGGAGTCGTTTCTGGGTAATTCTCCCGCTAGCCGAGCAAATGGCGCCCCAGCGTGAAGCCGGAGCCGCAGCCGCCGTCCCCTCGCCCGCATTCGAAAGCCCCGAAGCGATCCTTCCTGCGCCATCGATCAGTCCCCAGTACAAAATCCTCTACATCGAAGACCAGGACCTCAACACCCGACTGGTCGAACGCATCCTCGACCCTCTGCCGCAATACCGCTTGCTCACCGCGCCCGAAGGGGGCGCCGGACTCACTCTCGCTCGCGAGCACCAACCGCACCTCATCCTGCTCGATTTGAATCTGCCGGACATGACCGGCGACGAAGTCCTGCGCCGCCTGAAATCCGATACGACCGTCAGCCATATCCCCGTCATCATGGTCACCGCCGACGTCATGAGCGAGCGCATCGAGAACCTTCTCAGAAATGGGGCCAGTGGCTATCTCACCAAGCCGTACAAGCTGGATCAGTTCTTGAAGGTCATCGAAAACACGCTGGCGAGCCACTGAGGAGAGTGGCGTTTGCGGCGAGTGGATGTCGCGGACGTCGATTGACAGGCCAAAAAAACGGTGTCGAACGTTTCGCCAACGAGAGCGCAAACGAGGAGCAACACGCCGCGATACACGGCCCAATGACACTGTAAAGATCGACAAAAAACCTTTACAAATCCTTTACCCTAAAACCGTTGCAGCCTGTTTCGCCGTGTGGCAACAAATGCTCCAAGGCACGCTTTCGAAAAGGGTCCGGGTTTCTGGCCTCAGGAAGGCAGTGAGTGCCAGTTTCGATCCAGGTCCCATGAAATCTCCCATTATCTCTTCCGCTACCCCTGCTTCGCTCCGCTCGACCATCATCCGCGCCAACTCCACGGCGCGTCCTTCGATCCTCTCCCGTTCCATCGCTTTGCGGCTCGTGCCAGTGGCCCTGGCCGTCGCGGGAGTTTTTCTCGCGGCTCCCGGCCGGGGCGCGGTCACGGTCGTCGACAAAAGTGGCGTCCTGACGGATACCGTCGGCGCGACCAGCGACACGAGCACCCTGAGCACCGGCACCTCCGGCTCGATCATCGACGCCTCCGGGGTAGCCACGCCCTTCACTGGGGTCACCGGCATCGCCGTTGATTTCCAGGCGGGCAGCCAAAGCGTGACCTTCGATTCTACGAAATTCGCCTTCACTCCGAAGGTCACCGTCAATGCCGTCGCGGCCACGGCGAACAGCGACTCGATCGTCATCGAAGGCGACCACAGTGTCACCCTCACCGGGAGCGGCTCTTACGGGGGCGGGACGACGTTGGACACCGGCAGCACGCTTATCGTCGGCAGCGGCACCGCCCTCGGCCAGAGCGAGCTCACCCTTTCCAATGGCAGCGAATTGCGGGGCGGCAGCGGTTCGATCATGCTCAACAGCAATCCGGTCATCTTCGCCAACGGCACGACCAACGCCATCATCTCCGCGACCACCGGTGGCACCTTGTTCGTCGACCCGCTCGACACGACGAACGCCCGGTAATTCCATGGCCCTCGGGGCGAATACCATCACCCTGGCCAGCGGGAGCGAGCTGCGCGGGATGGGGGCCATCACCCTCACCGACCTGGTGAATTTCGCCAAGAGCACGAGCACGGCCACGCTCTCCGCGACCACCGGCGGCACCTTCGCCATTGGTTCGCTCGACACCAGCAACGCCACCGCCCTGACCTTCGGGAGCAAAGGCAACACCGGCACCGTGGTCCTCGCCGGACCCGTCAGCGAGCCGAGAACCGTGACCGTCACCGTCGCCTATGGCACGTTGGAAAATGGCGGCGGCCTCGACGGACTCACCTTCGCCGGCGGCGGCCCCGGCACCACCACCACCGTCAACCCCGGCGCCACCGTCGCCCTCAATGACCTCACTACGCCGATCAGCAATCTCGAAGGCAGCGGTGCGGTCACCCTCGGGAAAAGTGCCTCGACCCTGCTCCTCCTCGAGCCCACGATCAGCAACATCAACTTCGGCGGCGTGATCAGCGGCAGCGGCAAGGTGGATTTGGACGCGACCTATTCCTCGATGGCCTACTTCCTGACCGGCACGAACACCTACACCGGCGGCACGACCATCACCTCGGGCAATCTCGTCCTGGGGAATGGCGGCACCACCGGCTCCATCGTCGGCGATGTCACCGACAACATCACCCTGACCTTCGACCACCACAGTCCCACCCCTTCCGCCAACACCTTTACCTTCGCCGGGAACATTTCCGGCAGCGGAAAGGTCGTGCAGGGTGCGGCCAGCGTCCTCACCCTGAGCGGAAACAACACCTACACCGGCGGCACCACGGTGTCCTTCGGCACCCTCATTCCCGCCAACTCCCATGCCCTCGGCAGCGGCGCCGTGACGCTGGACAGCGGCACCGAGCTGCGCAGCATGGGAACCCTCACCCTCACCAACACGGTGAATTTCGGCAGTGGCACCACCGACGCGACGATTTCCGCTCCCAAGGGCGGCACCTTCACCATTGGCAGCCTCGACCTCACCAACACTTCCGCCGTGACCTTCGGCAGCGCGGGCAATACCGGCACCGTCGTCATCGGCAGCAGCGTCATCGAGCCGAGCCCCGTTGCCGTCACTGTCGCTTTCGGCACCCTGCAAAATGGCGGCGGCCTCAGCACGCTGACGAACACGGCTTCCAGCGTAACGGTCAACTCCGGCGCGACGCTCAACGCCAACGACCAGAGCGTCGCCGTCAACCAGCTCGACGGCAGCGGCGCCGTCACCTTGGGCAAATTGGCTACGACCGATCTCTTCCTCGTCACCCTCCATCTCGCCAGCGACTTCGGCGGCGTGATCAGCGGCGCGGGCCAGGTCACCATCGACGGGGGCGTGACCCTCAGTGGCGCGAACACCTATACCGGCGGCACCACCGTCAGCAGCGGCATTTTCACCCTCGGCGGCAACGGCTCCATCGCCGGCAACGTCGCCCTCAGCCTCACCGGCGAATTCCTCTTCGACCACACCAGCGCCTACGCCTTTGGCGGCGTGATCAGTGGCCAGGGCTTCGTCGTCCAGAGCGGCCCCGGCGTCATCACCCTCAACGGGAAAAACACTTACAGCGGCGGCACTTACCTGCAGAACCAGGCCACTCTCGTCGTCGGCAACGCCAACGCCCTCGGGACCGAAGGCGTCGGCCTTCACAACGGCACCGAGCTGCGCGGCGGCATGGGCGCCATCACCCTCGCCAACACCGTCAGCTTCGCCACCGGCACGACCAACGCCACCCTTTCCGCGGTCAAAGGTGGCACCTTCACCCTCGAGTCGCTCGACATGACCAAAACCGCCGACCTCACCTTCGGCACCGCCGGCAATACCGGCACGGTCGCTATCGGGAACAGCGTCGCCGCACCGAACCCCGTCGCCATCACCGTCGCCTATGGCACCCTGCAAAATGGCGGCGGCCTCGGCACGCTGACGAACACGGCTTCCAGCGTGACGGTCAACTCCGGCGCGACGCTCAACGTCAACGACCAGAGCCTCACCATCAACCGGCTCGAGGGCAGCGGCGCCGTCACCTTGGGCAAATTGGCCTCGACCGTGCTCACCCTCGCGCCCCCCACGATCAACGCCAGTTCCCTCACGATCAACAACGTCACCTTCGGCGGCGCGATCAGCGGCAGCGGCCAGGTGAATTTGGACGCCGCCAGTTACTCGACCGAATACTTCTTGACCGGCACGAACACCTACACCGGCGGCACGACCATCACCTTGGGCAATCTCTTCCTGGGGGTTAACAACACCCCCGGCTCCATCGTCGGCAACGTCACCGACAACAGCACCCTCACCTTCTGCAACTTCGCCGCCAACGCTTTCCCCGGCGTCATTTCCGGCAGCGGCCAGGTCGTCGTGCAGAGTGCGCCCAGCGCCCTCACCCTGAGCGGGGTCAACACCTATACCGGCGGCACGCTCAACTACGGCACCCTCGTCGCCACCAATCAACACTCCTTCGGCGCCGGCGCCGTGACGATGTACAGCGGCAGCGAGCTGCGCGGCATGGGCACCGCTGTGGCCATCGGCAACGAGGTGAATTTCGGCTCCAATGTCGTCAACGCCACCATTTCCGCCACCGCGGGGAGCAGCTTCTACTTGGGATTCCTCGACGCGACGAACGCCAACGTCCTGACTTTCGGGAGCCCAGGCAACACCGGCACGGTCGCTATCGGGAACAGCGTCGCCGCACCGAACCCCGTCGCCATCACCGTCGCCTATGGCACCCTGGCAAATGACGGCAACCTCCAACCGCTCGTCACCACCGGCGGCAGCATCACCGTCGATTCCGGCGCGACGCTCCTCCTCAATTACATGTCTATGGAGATCGGCAATCTCCGCGGCAGCGGCTCCGTCAATCTCGGGACCAGCGTCAACACCGAGTTCCAGCTCATGCCTACCATCGATGGCCTAACCTTCGATGGCGTGATCAGCGGGAAAGGACAGTTGTTCCTCGACCTGGCCACTTCCACGAACACCTACAACCTCAACGGCACGAATACCTACACCGGCGGCACGACCATCACCAAGGGCATCCTCAGCATTGGCGACGGCGGGACCACCGGTTCCATCGTCGGAAATGTCACCGACAATAGCACCCTCCAGTTCGACCACAGCAACGCCTACACCTTCAGCGGGGTCATCTCCGGCACCGGCGCGGTCTCCATCGCCAACACCAGCACCGGCGTGACCACGCTCAGTGCGAAGAACACCTATTCCGGCGGCACCACTCTCAGCAGCGGCACGCTCATCGCCACCAATGCCCAGTCCCTCGGCGCCGCCACTGGCGCCGTGACCCTCTCCAAAGGCACCGAACTGCGTGGCATGGGCACCTTCACCCTCGGCAACACCGTGCAGTTTGCCACCGGCACGAACAATGCCATCCTGTCCGCCGCCGCCGGCAGCGTCGTCACCCTTGACGCCCTCGACGTCTCGAATACCAGCGGCATCACCTTCGGCAGCAAAGGCAACATCGGCACCCTCATCCTCGACAGCGTCACCGCCTCGGGCGCCCTCGCCGTCATCGTCGCCGATGGCACCGTGCAGGATGGCGGCGGCCTCGGCACCCTGACGAGCAACTCCTCGAGTTTCACCATCAATGCCGGCGCCACCCTCACGGCCACCACCTTCAACCTCACCATCGGCAATCTCCAGGGCAGCGGTGCGATCAACCTCGGCACCCACGCCACGACTGCCGTGACCTTGGGCGGCGGCAACTTCAGCGGAGTCATTAGCGGCGTGGGCAAGGTCAATCTCGCCGGCAATGTCACCCTCACCGGCGCCAGCACCTACACCGGCGGCACTGCCGTGGCTGGCGGCACCGCCCTGGCTAATAACACCACCGGCTCCGCCACCGGCACCGGGTTGGTCACCATCGACGCCGGCGCTACCCTCGGCGGCAGGGGTACGATCAAAGGCGCGATCGACCTGGAAGGCGGCACCATCGCCCCGAGCGGCAACGTCTCCAGCACTCCGGCCACCATTCTTCACGGCACCTCCCTCCTCTGGGACACCGGCGCCCTGCAATTCCAGATCGGGAGCAAAGCCGACGAACTCGACCTCAGCGGCGCCTTCACCAAAGGCTCCGGCAACACCTTCGACATCGACATCCTCGCCGCGAACGGCGCCAGCACAATCTCCGACGGCACTTATACCCTTTTGCAATTCGGCAGCACCACCTTCGCGCAGGGCGACTTCCACCTGGAATTACCAGACAACGTCTCCGGCATGCTGCTCGAAACCAAAACCGCGCTCGAGCTGGAAATCATGTCAAGCGAGCTCCCCACCTCCGCCCTCGCGACCAGTTCTCCCGACGGTACTTCGAACGAGCTACCCGCTCCCACTTTTACCGCCAGTTCTTCCAACAGCGAACTCACGCTCACTCCCGCACCCGAACCCGGCTCCGCCCTGCTTCTCGTCTGCGGCAGCAGTCTCTTCCTTACCCGCCATCGGCGGCGGCGCGTGGGAGCGAAGTAGAAGCGGAGGCAAAGTCGGCTCGCGCGGACGTCCATTTTTTGGATTCGACGCGAACGGGACGGCGTTTGGCCTTTCCTATTCGCAGGCATCCCGGCAGTTTGGCAGGGTGAGACGCGTCATTTATCCCGGTAGTTTCGACCCGATTACCAACGGCCACCTGGACGTCATCCAGCGCGCGGCGACGCTCTTCGATGAAGTCGTAGTGGCGGTGGCCTACAACGAGCAGAAGCGCAGCCTGTTCACGGCCGGCGAACGTATCTCGTTAATTCACGAAGTCTTGGGCGCGGCACCGAATATCCGCGTGGCTCAGTTTGATGGTCTGCTGGTCGAATTTGCCCGCGCCGAAAAGGCCACCGCGGTCGTCCGTGGGCTCCGCGCCGTCTCCGATTTTGAGTTCGAATTTCAGATGGCGCTCATGAACCGGAAGCTGGAGCCGCACATCGAGGCAATATTTCTCATGCCTGCGGAGAAATACACCTATCTGAGCTCTCGAATTGTGAAGGAAATTGCCCGGCTGGGTGGCGATGTGGGCGCGTTTGTGCCAGTGTCAGTGGCCAGGGCATTGCGCGAAAAATTCGCCGCGCTCCACGCGTAGAAAGGATTCACTATGAAAGTTCATTTGAAACAAATTCCGTCGGAGGGACTGCACATCGAGGGGACCGAGCCACGCAGCATTCTTGATCTGAAGGACGGGAGCATCCAGTCGGTGAGCGACATCGACTATGCGCTCGACGTCGGCTTGAGCGATGGGGGCCTTTTTGCCACCGGCCGGCTGGGCGTAGACCTCGAGCTCGAATGCGTGGCCTGCCTGGAGCGTT
>Ga0206824_10109_pt1 | contig 28534 bp, 24 predicted proteins | sample Alteio_BWOrgCont_82_FD_152874 | JGI IMG/M metagenome (GOLD analysis project Ga0206824, IMG submission 152874) | Enriched cells from forest soil in Barre Woods Harvard Forest LTER site, Petersham, Massachusetts, United States -... | ecosystem: Environmental > Terrestrial > Soil > Temperate forest >...
CGAATTTCTTCAGCCGCATCATGACGAAATTTTTCTTGTTCTGATAATTCCATTGTATGTTTATAAAGTTCGTAAAGTTATAAAGTTTGAATGAGTTTATAAAGTTGAAAGTTCATAAAGTTATAAAGTATGAGTACGAATTATTGTTTTAAGAACTTTATAACTTGTAACTCATCTATTTGCTCCATGCATTTAAAGTGCTTTTTAGGACATGCTTTATACCCTATTTTAGAGCAGGGCCTGCAATTAAGTCCTAGCACTTCAACTATATGAGAGTTAGCTCCAGGCTTGTAAGGATACATGCCAAAAGCAGGAATGGTATTGCCCCAAACGGAAATAATATCCTTTCTAAAAGCTGCAGCAATGTGCATTAATCCGGTATCATGGGTAATTATCTTTTTTGCCTGCTTAACTAAGGAAGCTGAACCATGAATAGAATATTTTCCGCAAGCATTGTAAATTTTATCACTCATAGCTTCTTCTATTTGCGTGGCTTTTTCTTCATCTCCTTTTCCTCCAAGTAGCACTATTCGCATATCAATATTTTTACATAATGAAATGATTTTATGTGTAGGAAGCTGCTTTGTATAATGGTTTGCGCCAATAACAAAACCCACATACCCATTTTTGAAAGAAGAAGGAAGGCTTGATATATCTATTTCTTCTGTTGCAGGGATGTGATATTCCAGACCTAGTCCGTCGTTGGTTACACCTAATTGCTTTACAGCTTCAAAATATCTGTCTACAATGTGTACTGCAGGGAGCTTATTAATCTTCAGGTTTACCAAAAGCCATTTTTCAACATTGAGTTTTGGAAAGGATGCAGATTTCTTTTTTAAAGCCGATTTTACCCTTGAAGAGCGCAGGTTGTGGTGCAAGTCAACTACAAAATCGTACTGCTCATTTTTCAGTTCATTTATTACTTCACTTATATCGGATTCTATAGAATAGATTTTATCTGTATGTCCTATTGCCTGTGCAACGGGCAAAAAGGCATGTTTAGTAAGATAATGGACTTCCACGCCCGGTATTTGTTGCTTAATACACCTCACTACAGGGCTTGTAAGCACTATATCGCCAATAGAACTGAACCGTATAACTAGAATTTTAATTGTGAGATGGTATTAGATGTGAAGAATAAAAGGCAAATTTATAATTCATAATTCATAATTCATAATTTTGTAACATGTTTACAGGAATAATTGAGAAAACAGGCAAGGTTAAAAGCCTTGCAATGAAGAAGGGAAATCTGCATTTACAAATTGAAGCATCTTTTGCAGGAAATCTGAAGCTAAATGAAAGTGTTTCGCACAATGGAGCTTGCCTTTCTATTACACCATTGACAAAAACGAGGTATGAAGTAATGGCGGTGAAAGAAACCTTAGCAAGAACTAATTTGAAATACATCCACGTTGGTGATACCATAAATCTAGAGCAGTCACTTCCTGCTAATGGCAGAATTGATGGGCACTTTGTCCAAGGTCATGTGGATGGAACTGTAAAATGCCAATCGGTTAAAAAGTTAAAAGGAAGCCATTTGTTTACCTTTATTTGTAAAAAAGGAGATAATAAATACATTGTTGAAAAAGGTTCAATTGCCATTAACGGTGTTAGCCTTACAATAGCTAATACCACTTCAACTACTTTTTCAGTTGCTATTATACCTTATACCTTTGAACATACCAATTTTAAAAGCATTAAAGCAGGTGAAGAGGTAAATGTAGAGTATGATATTTTGGGAAAGTATATGATAAAGTACCTTGAAACAGTTAAAAAATAGTTTTTGCTATTCTTTTTACCGCTTCTGACTTACCCATGGTGTAAAAATGCAGGCAAGGCGCACCAAATTTGATTAGTTCTTTGCATTGTTTAATACCCCATTCAATCCCGATTTCTTTCACTTTTTTGTCGTCATCACATTTTTCAATGGCATCGGCTAATTCTTCAGGTATTTCAATATGAAAGAATTTTGGCAGGCTTTGTAATTGTTTTTTGTTTGATATGGGCTTAATTCCGGGGATAATTGGAACATTTATGCCATAATCTCTGCATAATTTTACATAATTGAAGTATTTTTCATTGTCATAAAACAACTGTGTAACTATGTATTCCGCACCGGCTTCTACTTTTGCTTTTAGATGTTTCAAATCAGCTCCAAAATTAGGGCATTCAAAATGCTTTTCAGGGTAGCCGGCTACCCCAATACAAAATCCTCCATTAGAGTTTATGTCTGACATTTCTTCTTCATATAGGTATTTACCGTCATTAAGGGCTACAATTTGCTTCACAAGGTCAATGGCGTGTTCATTTCCTCCCGGTTCATGAACAAAGGCACTTTCCGTTTTAACAGCATCACCGCGTAAAGCAAGAATATTATCTATACCAAGAAATTGCAAGTCAATAAGGGCATTTTCTGTTTCTTCTTTGGTAAACCCTCCGCAAATAAGATGAGGCACCGTATCAATCTTGTATTTATTGATGATAGCGGCACAAATACCTACTGTTCCGGGGCGTTTCCGTACTGATATCTTTTCAAGATAACCGCCTTCGCGCTTTTTATAAATATATTCTTCCCTGTGATAGGTAACATTTATAAATGAAGGATCAAATTTCATTAAAGGGTCAATACTTTCATAAATCGAGTTAATGCTCTTACCCTTTAAGGGCGGTAATATCTCAAAGGAGAATAATGTTGACTTAGCTTTATTAAGATGTTCTATAACTTTCATATCAGTTTTTATTAGGTTCCGCCGTAGCAGGGGATTTCTCTATACTTATACCCGCATCCATAATCATAGAGAGGCTATCAGTGCGCATAGCCTGGGTGATAGTAAATTCATATATACCCGGTCTGCGGAACTTTACATTGCGTTTAAAAAGAATTTTATTATCCCAAATATCCCCTAGCCCTTCGCCCATCCATTTGCCACTTGGGTCAGCAAGAATGCATTCCATGGTGTCACGTTCAATAATTTTCATGGGCGAATTAATATCAATAAAAAGATATAAGTTGTTAAAGTCATAACTATCTGCATTCCTTACTGTAAAGAAGATATTATATTTGTTTACAGTGTCTTTTACCGGAACATCAAATACCAAAGGTTTATTCATATCCCAAACATTATTGGGAATAATAACGCACTTTCTATACAAAACACCCTTATTGCATGCGTATAAAATTATGCATATAAATAAGCTGAAATAGATATATTTTTGCTTCATGGATGAAATTAGCATGCGAAATTAATGAATATTCTATATTTGCATCTCCCCTCCATTACCTGTTAAGAAATATAGAACCATTTTTGGACTGAATAAATGCACAATTTTCCTTTGGTAGATTTAATGATTGTAGGGGCTCAAAAGTCTTTCACCACTTCACTTAAGACGTATTTAGGAGAACATCCTTCCATTGTTACACATCCTCAACAGGAGATGGCATTTTATATTGATGATAAAGAGTATAAAAAGGGATATAAAAATGCTCTTACACATTACTTTAGAGGAATAGAGGAGGCTAATGGCAAAAAAATAGTGGCAAAAAGCGCTATTCTTTATACATCAGAAATTGGTATCAAACGGCTTTATGAACAAAACCCCAATTGTAAACTTGTATTGAGCTTGCGTAACCCTATCGACAGGGCTTATTCTGCCTATCTTATGGAGTATAATTTTGATGATGTGCACTTTTCTTTTGATGAAATTAAATCCATAGCCACAAAAGCGGACACAGGCTATTTTCCTTTTAATTTATTTGTAGATGCAGGTAATTATGCCAAACATCTTAAAATGATATACAAATACTTCCCTAAAGACCAAGTGAAGATTGTTTTATGTGAAGAGATTAAAGAAGATCCTTTAAAAATTTGTAGGGAAATATTCCATTGGCTTGAAGTAGATGACACCTTTACTCCTGAAATAAAGGTATATAACCCTACAGTGAAAAGAGTGTCAAGACTCTATGCACGATTTGTAATTACAGTGTTGAAACGAACTCCATCCATACGGAAAATAGCGAGAGTAATATTGCCTACTTATTATAATTATAAAGTTGGCAATATCATTAGGAATATGAACAAAACCCATCATAAATATGCTCCCATGGATGCTGCAACCAGGGAATATCTGGTAAATTATTATCGTGATTCAAATAAAGAATTAGAGGAAATAACGGGTAAAAATGTTACAAGTATTTGGAATAAATAAATTTATTTCGTTCCCAGTAACTCATTAAAATATTTAATATAACTTCCTTTTTCAGAGTTTTTGGAATACTTGTCCACTACAGTTTTCCGGGCTTCCATCCCTATTCTTTTTCTTAATTCTATATCTTCAATAAGAAGGGATATTTTTTCTATCCATTCTTCTTCTTCTGATGCAAGGAAACCGTTTAAGCCATCTTTTATTATTTCACTATTAACGCCTACAGGGGACATTATCGCCGGTATCTCAAGAGCCATATATTGTAAGCCCTTAAGCCCACATTTTCCTTTTGTCCATTCATCGTTTGGCAAGGGCATTATTCCAATATCTAATGTTGAAAGTTCCTCTATTTCTGTTTCACTAGTCCATTCAATGCCCTTAATACTTAGGACTTCATTTTTATAGTTTATATCGCCAATTACTTTAAAGCTTATTTGATTGCCATATTTTTCCTTTAGCTTAATGAGCATAGGTACTGCATATTCAAAATGCTTTATGGTGGTAATACTACCGGTCCAGCCAATACATATAGGTAAAGTATCATTAGCTCTGTGTATGGTTCTTTTATGCCAATCTGTATCTATAGTAGTAGGTACTATTTTTACATTGCTGTTATATCGAGAAGCATAATCAGCTAGGTACTTATTGCCTGCAAAAACCATATCCGAAATAGATATTATTTTGGCGGTTTTACCCGGATTTTTAAGCCAACTTAATTTTTTATTCGCATTGGAGGTGTCATTGAGCCATATCGAATCATCGAAATCATAAATTACTTTAGCCTTTGATTTTGCAAAGCGCTTTTCAAAATATGTAGAACCCAGTAACAGAGCCTCTCTTTGTATAAATATTATATCAAACTCATTAGCCCTTGATATATCCTGAAATCTCTTTATAATAGCCTTTAATAATATTCTGAACTTCTGAAGATAAGATCCCTCACGATATAGGTATTTATCGTCACTATCAGAAATGAAATGTGAAAGCTCACAGTGAAAACCATTACTTTCAAGATAGTCGAAAAATTGTTCAAACCTGAACCTTTGAGCAGGAGCCCTGTTAAATCTATGCGAGGCTATAAACAGTACTTTTTTCAATCTTTAATCACTTATATAGTTTGGACTATTTTTTCAATCAGGCGGCAAAAATACTATTCCGGGAAAAATTACCGTATACTCTTTTATACATATAAACTTGGCAAAAGATACAAAAGTGGATTGAAGCCTGTGATAAGTAGAATTAAAATTTCTTTAAATTCGCCCTCAAATTGAGGATATGAATAAAGTATATAAAAATGCTGATCAGGTTATTGAAGATATAAAAGATGGAATGACTTTAATGCTTGGGGGATTTGGCTTATGTGGGATACCAGAAAACTGCATATCGGCGCTTTTGAAAAAAGGCGTAAAAAATTTAACCTGTATTTCAAACAACGCGGGTGTTGATGATTTTGGACTAGGATTATTATTAAAGACACGACAGATAAAAAAAATGATGTCTTCTTATGTTGGTGAAAATGCCGAGTTTGAAAGACAGTTTTTGCAAGGAGAATTACAGGTTGATTTAGTGCCTCAGGGTACCTTGGCAACCCGTATAGCTATGGCAGGTCTTGGTATTCCTGCCTTTTTCACCCCGGCAGGCTATGGTACTGAAATAGCTGAAGGGAAAGAAGTGCGGGAATTTAACGGTAAAATGTATCTTATGGAAATGGCATTACCCGCTGATTTTGCAATGGTAAAAGCATGGAAGGGCGACACACTTGGTAATCTTGTTTTCAGGAAGACCACGCGAAATTATAGCGTTCCTATGGCAAAAGCAGGTAATATTACCATTGCTGAAGTAGAGCACTTAGTACAGCCGGGTGAAATTGACCCCGATCAAGTTCATGTACCGGGAATATATGTACACCGTATTTTCGAAGGAAAGAATTATGAAAAACGCATTGAACGTAGAACCATATCAAATTAAAGAAATATGCTTGACAAAAACGGAATTGCTAAACGCATAGCACAAGAATTGCACGATGGAATATATGTAAACCTGGGCATAGGTATTCCTACACTGGTGGCTAATTATATTCCAAAAGGAATGACAATTATTCTGCAATCAGAGAATGGAATATTAGGCACAGGACCATACCCGAAAGAAAGCGAAGTAGATGCCGACCTTATAAATGCAGGAAAAGAAACGGTAACCGTATTGCCGGGTGCATCCTATTTTGATTCATTTGAGAGCTTTGGCATGATAAGAGCGGGCAAGGTTGACCTTACTGTGCTTGGTGCTATGGAAGTAAGCCAGACAGGTGATATAGCCAACTGGAAAATTCCGGGCAAAATGGTAAAAGGTATGGGCGGCGCTATGGACCTTGTTGCTGCTGCAAAAAATATTATTGTCGCCATGCAGCATACCAACCCAAAGGGTAAATCAAAATTACTGCCAAACTGTACATTGCCGCTAACTGGTGTTAAATGCGTAAAGCGCATTGTTACTGAAATAGCCGTATTAGACATAACTCCACAAGGATTCAAACTGCTTGAAAGAGCACCGGGCGTTACTGTTGAAGAGATAAAAGCAAAAACGGCGGGAACGTTGATTATTGAAGGAGATATTCCTGAAATGAAACTCTGATATTACTTAAATAACTCTCCGTTTGTATTGTTGTTGTCTTTGTACCTGTCGCAATTTAACTCAATGGTAACAGGCTTATCTGGTTTTTCAAAATCGCCTTGGGAAATATTAAGTGTATTATCGGCATAAGCTTTTTGCATATATACGGCCCAAACCGGCAATGATTCGCTTGCTCCTTGTCCCCACTGCATATTTTCAAAATGCACAGCCCTGTCTTCAAATCCACACCAACATCCTGAAACGAGGTCAGGGGTTATACCTATAAACCATCCGTCAGAGCAGTTTTGAGTAGTTCCCGTTTTTCCTCCAATTGGATTTTTTAGATTATACTTTGTGCCACGCAGTCTTGTGCCTGTACCAAATTCTACTACGCCTTCCAACATTTTAACCATAACATAGGCGTCCTGCTGGCTCATGGCTTCACTTGTCTGTGGTTTAATTTGGTCTAATACCCTGCCATTTTTATCTTCAATGCGGGTAACAAATGTGGGCTCAACCCAAATTCCTTTATTGGCATATGTACAATAAGCTCCTACCATATCTAAATTAGCTATTTCACAAGTACCTAGGCATAATGATGGCACAGCGTCTATCTTATCCTCTATGCCCATGTGGCGCACAACATTTATTACTGCTTGCGGTGAAAACTGGTAAGTCAATGCAGCAGCAATTCTATCAACCGATTTAGCCAGGGCTTCACTTAACGACATCATTCTGCCATCGTCATCGGTATCGGCATTTTTTGGGGTCCATGGTGGTTGGTTAGGAATGTGAATGGTTATAGGCACATTCGGCATTTTGTAGCATGGAGAGTAACCATTTTGTACGGCAAGAGTATAGATAAACGGCTTAAAAGTAGAGCCCACTTGCCGCTTGCCAACCTTAACATGATCGTATTTGAAAAAGCGGTGGTCAATGCCTCCAACCCATGCCCGTATAAAGCCTGTATGTGGATCAATGGAACTGAATCCGCATTGCAAGTAGCTTTTAGAATAGCGTATAGAATCAATTGGAGACATGACAGTATCTAATGAATGCTTATTATTTTTCCATGTGAACACGGTCATAGGAGCAGGCGTGTTAAATATTCTTGTAATCTCACTATCGGATATGCCTTGTTCTTTCAAATTAATATACCTGTCAGAACGGTGAACAGATTCATTTATCAAATCAAGACTTTCAGCTTTTGAAATCCGGAAATCAAAGGGAGGGTTCCTTCTTATTTTTAACTCTTTAAAAAATAAAGGTTGTAGGAATTTGCAGTTTTGTTCCACAGCTTCCTCGGCATATTGCTGTAAGCGGGAATCAATGGTGGTATAAATTTTCAGACCATCCTTATAAATGTCATATTTTGTACCATCGGGTTTGGGATGCTCATCGCACCATTTACGCATAAAATTATCACGTAAATATTCTCTGAAATAAGATGCCAATCCATCATCAGGGTTTTCTGGACTAAATCTTAGTTTTATAGGAATGGTTTTTAGAGAATCATATACATGTTGAGATATATAATTGTATGTTTTCATTTGGTATAGTACAACATTCCTCCTTTCAAATGAATTTTGTTTCTTTCTTACCGGATTGAAGAGCGATGGATTTTTTTCCATTCCAACCAGTATGGCGGCCTGTTCCATTTTTAATGAGTCAGGGGTAGTATGGAAATAAATTCTCGCCGCGGACTGTATTCCCACTGCATTATTAATAAAATCGAAACGGTTGAGATACATGGTAATTATTTCTTCCTTGGAATATTGCCTCTCAAGGCGTGCTGCTATTATCCATTCCCGTACCTTTTGAATTATCACATGGAATTTTGACATTTTCTTTTCTCTTGGGAAAAGCATTTTGGCAAGTTGCTGAGTAATAGTACTACCTCCACCGGAAGAACTTTTTCCTCCCAAAATTGTTTTAAAGAATACCCTGAATAAACTCCGCAGGTCAACTCCTGAATGATCAAAGAAACGGGCATCTTCAGTAGCCACTAACCCATTAATAACATAAGGGCTGATGTCTTTATATTGTATGTTAGAACGGTTTTGTATGTAGTATTTACCTATTAATTGTCCATCGGAAGAATAGACTTCAGAGGACAAATATGTTTGAGGATTTTCAAGTTCTTCAAATGATGGAAGTTTGCCAAATAAGCCGGATGCAGTACCAACGCTCAAAATGAGAAGTAACAGAAGGGGGGTAATTACCAAAGCCCAAAAGACGCGAACGTATGTTTTAAATCGCTTCTTGTCAGGATTGTCCATTGGATTTTGTGGCTTGGTTCAACGGTTCAAAATTACATAAAAAATACTATCTTACTTCTCGATTTCTAATTAATGCTACATTTGTCGTGTTAATAAGCAAAATGAAAAGCGCATTATCCATACTGCTATTGTTTTCATTCCTCCTAGTGAACGTGAGTAAGTCAATTATTCTTGTTAACTATGAAGTAAATAAAAAAGAAATCACCGATAAGTATTGTGTAAACAAAGACAAACCCCAAATGCATTGCTGCGGTAAATGTCTTTTAAAGAAAAAACTTGCCGAGCAAGAAGAACAACAAAAACTTCCCGTTTTTCCCGATATTAAAACGGATATTACGCCAGTTCATCAAGTTTGTCAAGTTCATCAAGTTTATAAAGTTTCGTATATTCCCCATTATGAACTTGATAAACTTTTTACTCAAAACGAAGCCAAGGGCATCTTTCATCCACCCTGCTGTTAACCTGTTATTGGTTATTCATTACACGTTTAAGGTGAAGTGATTATTTACTGATTTTTAGTCATAATTTCCGCCATTGGTGGTTGTTATTCATTTAATATAAAAAATATGAAATTCTCTATTTTGCTATTCAGCATGTTCTTATTTTCTTTGGGGCTTTCTGCCCAAAGACTCAATGGGAAAGTGGTAGACTCCACAAACGGGCAGCCTATTTCGGGAGCATTAATTTATTTCCCACAACTTAAATTAGATGCTACAACAGATGAAAACGGACATTTCAATATAGAATCTATTCCCTATGGCACCTATGAAATGGAAGTGCAAATTTTAGGTTATGCCACGCTAACTAAACAGATTAATATAAATGACAGCACGACCTGTAACTGTAAAATGTGCTCCATGCCCGGCTGCGATATGAATGAGGTGGTTATAACGGCTCTTGGTAATGTTACCAGTAGCCAGCGTTCTCCTGTGCCCGTTTCGTTAGTAACACACGATATGTTGTTACAAAATTCTTACAGCACAATTATTGATGCTATATCTACTCAGCCCGGCGTGAATATGACCACAGAAGGCGTTGGTACAACCAAGCCCCAAATTAATGGACTGGGCTTTGACCGTGTTTTAACTCTTATGGATGGAGAGAGACAAGAAGATTTCCAATGGGGCGATGACCATGGCGTACTTATAGATCCTTATGCGGTATACGATGCCGAAATTATCAGAGGACCCGCTTCATTACAATATGGGGCAAGTGCCGAAGCGGGAGTTATCAGTTTCAAAACCCAGCCCTTTGCTGAAGACGGAACTACGCAAGGAAGTGTACTTACAGAGTATCAAACAAACAATGGTTACATTGGTACATCTGAAGACATCGGAGAAAACCATAACGGATTTGCCTGGGATTTGTGTGCAAGTAATGAAGAGGCCCATGATTATTGGGACCCTAAAGATGGTTATGTATGGGGTACAGCCTGGCAGCAAGATAATGGAAGGTTAACTCTTGGCTTGATTAAATCATGGGGCTACAGCCGTATATTCGTTAGCTTGTTGGAAAGACGCATACAAGTGCCGGATGGTAACCGCGACAGCGCTACAGGCAGATTTGAATATAATGCTCCGCAAAATGGACAGCTTTATCCGGGCAACAGCAATTTCCTGGCATACAATCCAACTATTGCAGGTGACAAGATTTTAGCTGAAATACAAACCTGGTGGCAAAACAGCTTTAATATAGGAAAGGGGAAACTGGGCCTTGATGTAGGTTTTACCCAAAGTATACATCACGATATTGATACCGGTACTGTTGGTTCCGGCAACTTTGAAGTAAAGGATATTCCATATTCATTAAAGTACCAGATAATTGGTGAAAACTCGGGATTAAAACTTACAACCGGCATCAACGGAACTTATGAGTTTGAGAATAATTATGCTGAACCGCCTGCTCCATACATAGGCGATTTTGAAATACCTAATTATACCGATTTCCAAGCCGGGGGCTATGCTATTCTTGAAGAAGATTATAAATACCTTACCGTCAGCGGAGGCCTGCGTTACGATTTGAACAATTTCATTGGGCGGTCTATGTATCTTCTTAATGCAAGCACTCCCGAACAAGAAGTGGTCTCTGCTTCGACTCCCGGTGCTACACTACAATTCTCCTCATTTAATAATACCTATACTGGGCCATCAGGCAGTATAGGGGCTTCTTATCAATTACCGGAAAATAATTATTTGAAATTGAATGTTTCAAAAAGTTTTCGCGCCCCTTCAATTGATGAGCTTACCAGTAACGGAGTAAACATTGGAGTAAACGCTTTCCAGTTAGGTAATTTAAATCTCAAGGCAGAAGAAGGCTATCAGGTAGACTTTGCTTACGGCAATAATGGCAAGGATGTAAGCTTTGAAGCTGATGGATTTTACAACGTAATAAACAATTTTATTTTCCCTGTCAGAGTACAGGCTAAACTCGGCGGAGATTCAATGGTAGATGGAGTTCCTTTTTACCAATACATAGCTAATAAAGCCATCCTTACAGGGTTTTCCGGATATTTTAATATCCATCCATCCGATACCCATTGGCTTGAGATAGATAATAACTTTACCTATGTTTACTCCTATTTTCCCAATCAAACAGATTCAACCCGGCATATCCCCTGGACACCTGCCCCACGCCTTACAACTGAAATTAAATTTAAGCTGACAGATTGGAAAAAATCTATTCTAAGAAGTACTTATATAGAATTTGGGACAGCAAAATATTGGGCACAGAATAATATTTACAGCGCTTTGTATAGCGAAATACCTTCTCTTGCCTATACCGTATATAATGCAGGTATTGGTACAAATTTTGTAAACCCCGTTACAGGTCGTGTAATATGTTCTCTTTATATTAATTGTACCAATTTATTTAATATCGGTTACGCTGACCATTTAAACCTGGCCCAGTATTTTCTTGCATATAACGGAAGCCCTGTTACTGTTACCCAACAAAGCCAGAGTATTTATAATATGGGAAGAAATGTAGGATTCAAACTCCTTTTCCCTATAGGTGGGCATAAAATGACGGGAAACGGGACTGAAAATATAAAAAGTGAATAGTTAGATGAAACTTGACGAAGGTCTGATTTTAGTGGGTAATCAGAGGTATATATAGTATACTGTATTGATAATCAACGTATTTTGAAATACTTTGTTGTAAATATATAATAAATCATAAATAAAAACATATTTAATGAACAAAAAATATTTTAACAAAAAATTAATATAAAACCCTATTAATAAAGAGTTTTTGTATAACTTCACGCCCAATTAACAAACAATTAAACCCTAAAATCAAATTAAAATGAACAAAGCAGAATTAGTACACGCAATCTCAACAGAAGCAAAATTGTCAAAAGTTGATTCAGAAAAAGCTCTTGATGCATTTGTAAACCAAACAACAAAAGCATTGAAAAGCGGAGACCGCGTAGCTTTAGTAGGATTCGGTTCTTTCTCAGTTGTAAAAAGAGCAGCTCGTAACGGAAGAAACCCACAAACCGGAAAAGCTATCAAAATTGCAGCTAAAAAAGTAGCTAAATTTAAAGCCGGAGCTGATTTGGCAGGTAAAGTGAACAAATAGTCACTTCCGACAATTCGTAAAAATCCTCTCGAACTCAGGGAGGATTTTTTTTATGTATAAATGTATTGTTTTTATTTCCCAAATGCCAGAAGCATTTTCCATGCATCTTCAATGTGGTTTCCTTCTAAAAGCTTTTTCACTTCATTGTGCAATTCTTCTTCGCTTTGTATTTTCTTTGTAATGGATGCTTTATAATTCTGCATATCTGTATCAGATGGCAGATGAGTTACGTTGCCTAATTTTCCTAAATCATTACCGGTAAATATTTTACTGTTGCGTATGCTGGCAGGGAGAGCTTCAAAACCAATGCCAAGATTATTGCCCGGTTGTGGTTGCTCAAACAAAGCATCGCCGTGAGCCCTGCAATACCAATGTCCACCCATACGCCCTACCAAATCAATTTTGCGTTGGTCAATTTTTTTATCGGCATTCAATATATCTTCACTGATGTGCATTAAAATTACCTCACAAATAATAAGGTTCCCCGAGCCTCCGCCCGTACCGGTTTCTTTTATCTCTAATACTTTGCACTCCATTTGAACAGGAGATTCTTTCACTCTGAATGGCCGTACTTTTTCAGATGGAATTGGAGTGAAGCCTGATTTTATAAATTCATTAATTTCCTTAGGATATTCTGCACTGGCAAGAGAAGCCTGTTGTACCATATTATATGTTACCACATTTATTACCACTTCCGGAACTTGCTTAACATTCTCGTGGGTATTTTTTATTTGTCCGGTTCTTCCTGAGCGTGCAGGTGAAAATATGGCAATAGGAGGGTTTGAACCAAAGATATTAAAAAAGCTAAATGGGCTTAAGTTGGGTTGTCCTTTAGCATCTATGGTGCTGGCAAAACATATTGGGCGTGGTCCAACGGATGAAACAAGATGGGAGTGTAATATATTCTGTGGTGTGTCTGAAGGAGAAATGGTAATCATATAATAAAGGTTTAAGGAGTGTAAAATTAGTACATTTGCGTTTCAACCCATTGTTTATTATGCAAGCTGAAGTACCTCCCTATAAGCCTAAGAACAAAATCAGGATTGTAACCGCCGCTTCTCTCTTTGACGGGCATGATGCTGCCATAAATATTATGAGGCGCATTATGCAGGCAAGCGGAGCTGAGGTAATCCACTTGGGGCATGACCGCAGCGCACAGGAGGTGGTGAATTGCGCCATACAGGAAGATGCCAATGCCATTGCTATGACATCTTACCAAGGTGGACACAATGAGTACCTTAAATATATGTACAACCTGTTAAAGGAACAAGGTTGCGGACATATTAAAATATTTGCCGGTGGCGGTGGTGTAATACTTCCATCTGAAATAGCTGACTTGCATAAATATGGTATTGCCCGTATTTATTCACCTGATGATGGCCGTAAAATGGGCTTACAAGGAATGATTAACGATATTCTTAAAAAGTGCGATACGGTTCCGTCCTCTGCTCACATTGACCAATACATCAAAAACCTAAAGAATAAAGAAGCCAAATCTATTGCAAGCCTTATATCTATTGTAGAAAATTTTCCGGAGAAAGCGAGTGAAGTACATAAAAAGATAAAAAAACTTGCAGAAGGAAAAAATATCCCAGTACTTGGAATTACCGGCGTTGGAGGAGCGGGTAAATCTTCTCTTATTGATGAAATAATCCGTAGGTATTTAATTGATTTTTCAGAAAAAGGAAATATCTCTAAAGGTAAGACTATCGCCATTCTTTGTGTTGACCCATCTAAACGTAAGACAGGCGGGGCATTGCTGGGAGACCGTATCCGCATGAATGCGATTGCCAATCCTCGTGTGTATTTACGCTCACTGGCAACAAGACAAAGTCATTTGGCACTATCTCAAAGTATTTCTAAAGCAGTCGAAATATTAAAAGCATCGGGCTTTGACCTTATTCTACTTGAAACTTCCGGCATAGGGCAATCTGATACTGAAATTGTAGATTATTCAGATGTATCATTATATGTAATGACTCCCGAATATGGCGCTGCCACCCAACTTGAGAAGATAGACATGCTCGATTATGCCGACATAATTGCCATTAATAAATTCGACAAGCGCGGAGCTGCTGATGCACTAAGGGATGTGAAAAAACAGTATAAACGCAACCATAATGCCTTTACTAAAAAGGAAGAGGATTTGCCTGTTTTTGGTACTATAGCATCACAATTCAACGACCCGGGAATGAACAGGCTCTATAAATCGGTAATGGATACGATAGTTGCTAAAACCGGAGCCGGTTTAAAGTCATCTTACAAACATTCCGAAGAACAATCTCAAAAAATATTCATCATACCACCTGACAGAGTCCGCTATCTTTCCGAAACTACCGACACTATTCGTACTTATGATAAATGGGCGGAAGACCAAAGTGAAATTGCTGAAAAACTCTATGCACTGCATAAAGTAGAGGAAATGATAAATGACTCTGCAGTAAAAAAGATTACACAAAAAAGAGCAAAAGAACTGGAAGAAAAACTTACTCCTGAAAACAAGAAATTATTGAAAGGTTGGGAGAAAGAAATGAAGTGTTATATAGATGAGTTCTACATATATAATGTACGTGGTAAAGACATAAAAGTTAAAACGCATAGCGAGTCGCTCTCTCATACGCAAATTCCGAAGATAGCGGTGCCAAAATATAAAGCCTGGGGCGAAATATTACATTGGTGTTTACAAGAAAACTTCCCAGGAAAATTCCCATACACTGCCGGAGTATATCCGTTCAAGCGTTCGGAAGAAGATCCTACCCGTATGTTCGCGGGTGAAGGAGGGCCGGAACGTACTAATAAGCGCTTCCATTACGTAAGTGCGGGAATGCCTGCCAAGAGGCTTTCTACAGCATTTGATTCCGTTACACTCTATGGCCGTGATCCAGATTATCGCCCGGATATATATGGTAAGATTGGTAATGCCGGTGTTTCCATTTGCTGTCTGGATGACGCAAAAAAACTTTATTCCGGTTTTAATCTTTGTGACCCTAGGACATCTGTATCTATGACTATAAACGGTCCTGCTTCCATTATTGCAGGATTCTTTATGAATGCCGCCATTGACCAACAATGCGAACTTTATATAAAGGAACATGGTTTGGAAAATGAAGTGGAGAAAAAAATAAAAGAACACTTCAAGAAAAAGGGTGTTAAAAGACCGTCATACAGCGGTGCATTACCAAAAGGAAACGATGGCTTAGGGCTTATGTTGCTTGGTATTACAGGCGATCAGGTTCTTCCGAAAGATGTGCATGAAAAAATAAAAGCATTGGCTCTTTCACAAGTGAGAGGTACTGTACAAGCTGATATATTGAAAGAAGACCAGGCACAAAATACCTGCATATTTTCTACTGAATTCTCACTTCGCCTTATGGGCGACGTTCAACAATATTTCATACAAAACAAGGTCCGGAATTTTTATTCCGTTTCTATTTCCGGCTATCATATTGCTGAAGCAGGCGCTAATCCCATAACACAAGTTGCATTCACACTTGCAAATGGATTTACCTACGTTGAATATTACCTCTCCCGTGGTATGAATATTGATGATTTTGCTCCTAATCTTTCCTTCTTTTTCTCTAACGGCATTGACCCTGAATATGCAGTTATAGGAAGGGTTGCAAGAAGAATCTGGGCCAAATCAATGAAGCTGAAATATGGAGGTGACGAGCGCTCGCAAATGTTGAAGTATCATATACAAACTTCGGGGCGTTCTTTACATGCTCAGGAAATTGACTTTAATGATATACGTACCACCTTACAGGCTCTCTATGCCATTTATGATAATTGTAATTCTCTTCACACCAATGCCTACGACGAAGCTATTACCACACCAACAGAAGAAAGTGTAAGAAGAGCAATAGCTATTCAACTTATCATTAATAGGGAATTGGGGCTTGCAAAAAATGAAAATACTTTGCAGGGTTCGTTTATTATTGAGGAACTAACAGACCTCGTGGAACAAGCCATTATGGCAGAATTTGACAGGATTACAGAAAGAGGTGGTGTTCTTGGAGCTATGGAAACCATGTACCAAAGAGGTAAAATACAAGAGGAAAGCCTTTATTATGAAAGATTGAAACATACAGGCGAATACCCTATTGTTGGGGTGAATACATTCCTATCCTCTAAAGGTTCACCGAGTATAATACCTAAGGAAGTAATCCGTTCTACCAAAGAAGAAAAGGAATATCAAATACACATGTTGAACGCTTTGCATAAAGCCAATGCGGACAAAGCACCCAAGCTTTTGAAAGACCTTCAACAAGCAGCCATACACAATGAAAACCTTTTTGAAAAACTAATGGAAGCTGTTCACCATTGCTCCCTCGGACAAATTACCAATGCCTTGTTTGAAGTAGGTGGGCAGTATAGAAGGAATATGTAAGTGCGCCCCTATTTGGGATTTTGCTCTGCATCATCTACAACAACCGCATCAGTTATAGTCGGCGGATTCTTTCTAAGTATAGCTGCACAAGCCAATGTTATAATAATTCCCGGTAAAAGCGGTTCAGTAAAAGTAAAAGCTCCAAAAACAAATGGGTTTTTAGTCAATTCTTTGAATTGAGCCATTTGCTGCTTAGCAAGAATAGTATCTTTTAGATCTTTTCCTGAAGCTTTGATATGTTCAATAAGATAAGCGGAATATTTTTCAGGTAAGTCAGGTGTCAACCAGTAAAACAAAAAGAGGTAGGAAACAGCGAAAAAGATACCGGAAATTACTACTATCATAATTCCTACATTTAATGCTTTTAGGAAAGTAATTGCACCTCCGCCTATGGTTTGTCTGTATTCCCGTATTCCAAAATACATAGGAATAAATGATAAAATGGTTCCTATATATTCTAAAGCTGGCGGGCTAGTGCCAAATCCATATTTTTTTTCAATAAGTATGGATACTAATGTAAGAACTGCAAGTACCAAGCCTGATATGGTTCCGTATTGTAAAACTGTATTTTTCATGAGAAATTGTAATAAACTGCCCCACAAATGTAGAAACTTAATTTTATAAGGATTCATTACCGGTAAGGTTCGATTAGCTAAATAGGTTCTTGCTATATTAATTGAATCTGTATATTTGCAACCTTTTTAAAAAATATCACTCTTAAACTACAGTATTTATGAATGTAATTGTATATTTAGTTCCGGTTTTTGGAATTGTCGCATTGCTCTATACAGCAGTCACTTCTGCATGGGTTAACAAGCAAGATGCAGGAGATGAAAACATGAAAGAACTGGCAGGATTTATTGCCAAAGGTGCTATGGCATTTCTTAAAGCCGAATGTAGAATATTAGGCGTTTTTGTTGCTTTGGCAGCAGTTGTATTGGCATGGGCTGGGACCACAGTTGCTGATTCAAGCCCTATTATAGCTATTGCATTTATTATTGGGGCGGTATGTTCCGCAACAGCAGGATATATAGGTATGCGAATTGCCACCAAAGCTAATGTTCGTACCACACAAGCTGCAAGAACAAGTTTAAGTAAAGCCCTCAAGGTTTCTTTTTCAGGTGGTTCTGTAATGGGCTTAGGTGTTGCCGGCTTGGCAATCCTTGGTCTCGGAAGCTTATTTATTATTTTTTATAAAATATTTGTTCCTGCCGGAGATTTAATTACCGGTATAAACATGAAAAGGACTATAGAAGTATTGGCAGGCTTTTCACTTGGAGCTGAATCTATTGCACTATTTGCCCGTGTCGGTGGAGGCATTTATACTAAGGCTGCTGACGTAGGCGCTGACTTAGTAGGTAAAGTAGAAGCAGGAATACCGGAAGATGATGTTCGTAACCCCGCTACTATTGCCGATAATGTGGGCGATAATGTAGGTGACGTTGCAGGTATGGGAGCCGATTTGTTTGGTTCTTATGTAGCAACTATTTTAGCAACTATGGTATTAGGCCAGGAAATAGATGCTTCCAAAGATAATTTTGGGGGATTATCTCCTATCATTCTGCCTATGTTTATAGCAGGTATAGGATTGATCTTTTCTATAGTAGGTACTTGGTTTGTAAAAATAAAGAAAGAAACAGACAGTGTGCAAAAAGCGTTGAATTTGGGCAACTGGTCTTCTATTGTTTTAACTGCTATTGCCACCCTTTTTCTTGTTCAATATTTATTGCCTGCAAGTATGATAAGCAGAGGTATAACTTTTACCTCCTTGGATGTTTACTATGCCATTATTACAGGTTTGGTAGTAGGAACTTTAATGAGCATGATAACTGAATATTATACTGCTATGGGCAAACGTCCTGTACTATCTATTATTAAGCGTTCGGGAACGGGACATGCTACAAACATTCTCGGAGGATTATCCGTAGGTATGGAGTCTACAGTTCTTCCTATTCTTGTTTTAGCAACCGGAATCATCACCTCATACTACTTTGCCGGATTATATGGAGTTTCCATTGCAGCAGCGGGTATGATGGCAACTACTGCTATGCAATTGTCTATTGATGCTTTCGGACCTATATCGGATAATGCAGGTGGTATTGCGGAAATGAGCCGTTTACCGGAAGAAGTACGCCACCGTACAGATAACCTGGATGCTGTAGGTAACACCACTGCTGCTACCGGAAAAGGATTTGCTATTGCTTCTGCCGCATTAACCTCACTCGCACTTTTTGCAGCGTTTGTAGGTATAGCAGGTATTTCAAGCATTGACATATATAAGGCACAGGTATTGGCTGGTTTATTTATCGGTGGAATGATACCATTCATTTTTTCTTCTCTATGTATTGCTGCTGTAGGACGTGCGGCTATGGATATGGTAAACGAAGTTCGTCGCCAGTTCCGCGAAATACCCGGTATTATGGAATACAAGGCAAAACCTGAATATGAAAAGTGTGTAGCAATTTCTACAAAGGCATCCATAAGGGAAATGATTGCTCCCGGTGCAATTGCATTAATTGTTCCTATAATTGTAGGCTTTTTGTTTGGCCCTGAAGTGCTGGGAGGATTACTTGCCGGTGTTACGGTTAGCGGAGTATTAATGGGTATATTCCAATCAAATGCTGGTGGTGCATGGGATAATGCTAAGAAATCATTTGAAAAGGGTGTTTCCATTAATGGTGAAATGTTTTATAAAAAATCGGAACCACATAAAGCGTCTATAACCGGTGATACGGTTGGAGATCCTTTCAAAGATACTTCCGGTCCTTCTATGAATATCTTAATCAAATTAATGAGCATTGTATCACTCATCATTGCTCCTCATATCACCATTCAGAAATACACACCGCTGATTAAGCTTACTGAACAAAAGCAGATTAGCAATACGTATGTAGCTAAAGTTGTTCCTGCTAACACAGTAACGTATACTAAAAACTAATTCAGTTATGCTAAATAAGGGCAACTCTGATTTATGGAGAAGAGTACGCCTTTATATTGTTGGCTTTACAATTGGATTACTTGCAGTTTATTTAATGTTTGGAGGACGCGGCGGGTGTAATTCTTTAACCCCCGGTATGTTAAAGCTTAATGACCTTTTACAGCATACCAAAATATGCTACTCCGATACAGCTATTTGCCAAATGAAGTGCCAGCAAATTGATATAACTGAATTAAAAGAAGCATTTACATACGGAAAGGTGGATTCTAAAAAGAGTCAGGATTTTAATAAGATTCATCCACTTTATAACTTTACCGGGCAAACTCGGAAAGGAAAACAACTAAATGTTATTTGCATGGAGATGGATAGTATTACAAGGATTATTTATGTTCATGACATAGCGAAAAAGGATACCTGCAAATGTCCTTAAAACACTTCTCCTATATTAAACGCAAAACCTTGGGAGCCGCCGTCGCCCCAGCCATAATCAATGCAAAGGTTAGTATCGGAGTATTTATTCAACTTTATTCGTAGCCCAATCCCCTTGGCTACGTGAATAGTTGTAAATTTTTCGGACGGATAATTAGGTACCGATTCACCATTACAAAATACTACACCTCCAAGTAATCCATTACGCAATATATCAAACCTGTCTTCTCCCTCCAAGTATATAATGTCGTTGCCCCTGAATCTACCCTGTATAAATCCTCTGCCCGAATTGGAATACTCATCCCATCCTGTACTTGGAAGGTCGAAATAGGGTACTGTACCCCCATAAGTAAACTCATTCCAACTCCAAAAAGCCAATACATTATTGGGATATTTGGAGAGCTGAATATATTTCCTGAATTCCAAATCTATTTCCTGCCAATTATTAGTGCTTCCTATAGCAGTCAAATTATCCCGGTAAACAAAATCAGCATAAAATGCATTCTTGGGATTATTGATGTTGGTTCTGCTATCGTATTTCAAGCGCGCTACCCACCCAGATGAGATTGTTGTGGTCGCTCCGTCAGTATATCTTAAATATTGACGATCATCATCACTCAGATTTTGAATATTATAATGGTAGTCTAAATTATAACCTATGCCGCCATAAAAATTATGGCATATTGTGTAAAGCGCTTCCTGTGAAATTTTAATATAAGAATAATCTACAGAATCGGATTGAGATAATAATCTTTTGCCTCCAAGTCCGTATGTTAATGATGGATATTGATAAAAACGATAATCGCCCAAGATGTTAATTTTATTATCCTTTAACCATATACTACTTATAAGCGGAATAATTGTTTGTTGTTTTAATGAATACAAAGGGTTTAAAGAAATTACGGAAAGATTAGTGCTATTCAGGTTGTCTGTGTAAAACGAAAAGTTTGATGCTAAAATAAAAGTCACTCCATTAGAGAGCGAATAACCTACGGCCGGAAAAATGGAAGTTAATATTTTACCCGGCTTTAATCTTTCGCTATCGACAGGCTCCTTCTCTCTTACCTTAATCACTTTCGTAATTTCATCCATTGCATCTTTCTGCTTATACCTAATGCTATCTTGTTTGGATGATTGGGCAATAATGGGAGTAGCTCCATGAATTATAAGCATCATGATGCCAATTATCCGGCAATTACGTTTATAAAATCGCTTTCTGGTTCTGTCCAAATAAATTTTAATTAGATTTTTCGGAGTGTGCTTCTGCATGCTGTCTAGTTGGACGAGATTTGATATGTAAACTTGCATAGAAGAAACAAGTTAATAGAGTGGTACTGTTCAAGTCTATAAGCAATTTTTACCAAATATAGGGGATTCAGGAATTGCTCTCATGGGATTTTTATTAAAACGCCTCCAGTACTGTGGCATAATATTCTATAGCGCTTCCGTATGCCACGTCAAATCTTACATTAATACTTCGTTTACGCACGAAATTATAGCGCAGTCCTACCCCTTTTAGCAAAAAGGGGGCTGGGAGTTTCAGGGAAAGTATGATAATTGCCAAAAAATGCCATTGTAGCGAAAGCGACAAACCCTACTCTGTTTATAAGGTGTATCCTGGTTTCTGCTTGGAGGTATGTTAGTGCGTTATCCCGATAATATCCCGAAGGGTATCCTCTTATTTGCCGTATGCCTCCAACTAATGCCAATTGGTTGAGGGGTACCTCTCCCCAGCTTAATTGATTGTGCTGCGTCAATGCTAAAACAACAGGCTTAGAGAGGGGGTAATACCATGAGGCATCGGTGATAAGCCTTCCAAACTTAAATGTTGAGCCAAGTTGAGGTTCGTTGAAATAAGAAGTTTCTTTTATGTACCACCCATGTTTTGGGAAATATATATTATCCCTCGTATCATAGATAAGGTCAATACCACTTCCTGAAATAACGCCTCCTTTACTACCCGTTATTTCCCCTGAACTCAATACTCCGCCCGGTTGAGTAGATACTATAACATCATCCTCGTAGTAATAATCAATACCCATATAAAAGTTAGATGTGATTTTTTTGTAGGCATTGGCATATATTTTTGGAAATCGAACATAATATACTTCCTTTGGAACCCTTGCATCTCCAATACCCCAGTAAGAATAATTATAATTGTAATAGTCGCTTTCACATTCCAGGTAATAATCATTGTTTTTGGTCCAAAATTGGTAATGTAAATACACATAGTCCTGCTTATCTTGCGTGTACGCCACGTTTCCGGTAATAAGAGAATAGTGTGTAATACTATCCTCATGCAGGTTAAATGACATTATTTCACCGATCCCAACTAGCAAGCCTGTTTCAGGAGCATAATTAGCCAATGGAAGTACCCTAAAGTCAATTTTCTTATTTTGTCGCAAAGCAATTGTTGAATCCTTTGGAGAGGCCGTGCCTGAAAGTGAAGGCATAAAAAATACAGTTATAAATAGTAATTTTTTAAAGAATACTTCAATATTTTTTGCCGCTAAAGCAATATGTAGATTTGATTCATGTTCCATAAAATCTAACGGCTTGAATGAAGGGTTATTCCTAGTACGAACACAATATATGTATGTGTAGATTGTATTCTTATGATATAAATTAGATTCGCCATATTTTATATGTAAGCTACTGATAGACAATATGGAATAGAAAGTATTTAGTTTTGGGTGACGATATGTATTTAAAATACTTCGCCCAAATTAAAGAAAAACCCACGTGAACCATATATGCCAACTGCATAATCAACACAGAGATTAACATCAGAATATTTATTAAACTTAACACGTGCTCCAATCCCTTCTGCGGGGTCAATATATTCAAATTTATTATTTGGCCATTGCGTTGCACTTCCTGCATTGGCAAATATTACTCCGCCAAACAGGCCATTTCGGGTTATGCCAAAGCGATATTCTCCTTCCAAATACACTAGGTTGGTTCCCCTGTAAAACCCTTGTATATATCCTCTTCCTGTATTAGAATATGTATCCCATTGATCGGCCGGCAGGTCAAAATACGGTGCCGGCCCGTTTGTAAATTCATTCCAACTCCAGAATGCCAATACATCATGCGACGAAAGTTTTATATACTTCCTGATTTCTACCATTATATATCGCCAATTCTGGGTGCTTCCTAAAAAAGTAAAATTTGTTCGATATAATGCGCTGGCATATAAAGCATCTTTCGGATTATTGATATTGGTCCGGCTATCATACATTACATGTATTACCAGGCCTGATGATATTGTTTTTGCCGATCCATTGTTGTTGGTATTATTGTATTGTTCATAATTGGTCGCATCTCCATTATCTTGTATACTGTAGTGACCGTCATAATTATAACCCAGTCCCACATAATAGTTCGAACTAAAATGCCTAAGTACCTCCTGATATATTTGTACGTATGAATAATAAGTTGGATCACTGCGTGACAAGGAATTATCGGAGCCTAATCCGTATGTATGGGATGGATAGCTATAGTATCGCCAATCGCCTAACCAGTCGAACTTATTATCTTTTGACCAGATGTCGCTAATAACAGGTATCATAAGCTGATTATGAAGTGAGTATTCCCCGCCGAATGTAAAAACGGAAAGATTCGTATTTATAGGATTACTTATATAGAATGATGCATTCACAGTAACCACTGCAATTGGGCCTCCTTCTAAAGTATAACCCGCAGCGGGAGCAAGCGAAAAAAATAGTTTGCCGGGTTGTTCAAGTGTGCAATCGGAACCCTTAGGAGTATGTATGCCAAATAAATATCTTAAAACATCCCCCACATCTTTTTGCCTTGCAAGGCTATCCGTTTTTGTAGTAGATGAGCAAGTATCACGATAGGCAATGGGTGGTTTACTTATTTGTGCCGAGGCATAAGTATAGGCTACTAGTAAAAGTATTGTAAAGGCTATCCTCCCCGATTTTAATATATGTATGCCCAAATAATTAGAATTTATATACAAACATACATGAAAATACCCAAAATAGGAGTGCTCGTGATATCTTAATTTCAAATTTGGCTTTTAATTAGACGATGCCATTTTAATAAACCAGCATTTTTTAATTCACCTTCCAATCCTGTGTCAAATCCCAATTAGAGCGGATGTTTATTTTATCAGAGAAATAGAAAACTTTTTCCGGTTGTATGTTTTTTAGATAGTTACCTATATCCCATTTACCATTGTTGTTATCATCTTCAATGATACGGATGCCATACAAAGCAGGAGGAATTCCATCATAAAAAATGCTTGTACTTCCGCTAACAGTATCTTGCCTGTAAACATTGTTCTGGGTGTTGAGCAGTTGAACCAAATAATGTGTTTTATTTGAAAAGGATAAATTAAGTTTAAGTGTTCCAAAGTATGCTTGTTCCTCTACTTTAAAATGTGTAATAATAGTGTCATTTGTATATCCAAACAAATCGGTAAAAGCGCCAGGCATAATGCTGAAACGATAAGCGGAATCACTTATTAAGTCTTTTTCAGGAGAAAGAGCAAGACTGTAGGGAGAGGATTTGCCAATAGGTTTTAATTTAATAGTATCTTTTCTTTGTATGAGTTTTATTTTTGAAAGGTCGTATGTTATAACCGGATGCGGAAACTGCATGGTAAAAGGGATATGATAATCATACGGTGTTTTTTCAGCTATATTCAAACTGACTTGCAATGCGGGTGTTTTTTCTGTTTTCTTATTCTTTTTTGATACAATAGTGCGCCCCGGAATACCATATACAATAGCCGTATCGAGGGGTTTATTATTGTGTGAGACAATAAACCTTAGAGAGTCAAGCTCAGGATAGTTAGTCCAGTAAGTAAGCGTGTCGTGCGTTGCTGAATATTTAAGTATAGTGGTGGCGGGCTTTGAGGTATCAATACTTGTAGGAATAATTTGTATACTGTCGGCAGGGCGGTTGAATATTACCATAATTTGACCTTTGCCAATAGCCTTTGCCTTGATAAATTGCAACTTTGTTTGTACTTCCGTAAAGAGAAAAAGATTAACCGTATCGCTTTTTTCCATCATAAGCGTATCGCTTTTAAATGCTATGCCTTGTGAGTAGGGATGATAGAAATAATCTCCAGGGCCTTGTGATAGGGCAATAAGTTTATATTTACCGTTTTTTATATTATTAATACGGTAGTTCCCATTATCATCTGTTAGCCCGATATAGAAAGGCTTTCTCTTGTATGGCGTGGAGTCATTCAAATTAGTATAGAGCATTACGAGACCTTCCTTCACAGGGTCGTAAGAAAATGCGTCCCGTACCTTCCCCTGTATTGACAAAGAGTCTACATATGTTCCTGTTGAAAAAACGTATTGAAAGTTTTTAAGCGGATTACCTTCATTTAAGTCGCACACAGCATTCCCAAAATTGAAGGTGTATGTAGTGCTGTTAAGGAGTGTGTCTTTTTTCAAGACTATTTCAAGCACCTTGCCTTTTACAATTGGCACCGGTAAATATTTTAAAGGAGGAGAAACAATAAACTGTTTTGCAAGTTCCTTCAGTTGTATGTACTCATCAAATGTTATCTCTATTTTTTTTTCATTAAAGCCAGTACTTTTATTTCCGGGAGAATAAGAAAGAACCTTAGGAGGAGTAATGTCTTTAGGCCCTCCGTTAGGAGCTACAATCTGGGCACAGCCGTTTAATAGAAGCAGAGTAAGGGATATGATAGACAGCCTCTTCAATGTTCAGGTATTTATAATGTTTTCAATGATATGAACTACTTGTGTAAGCCACAACTCGTCGGTAGCGTTGAAATCAGCCAAGCGGTTACTGTCAATATCAAGAACCATTATTACCTCTCCGATTTTTCCGAATACAGGCAACACTATTTCCGATTTACTTTCAGAGCTACAAACAATGTGACCTTCAAAGGTATTTACATCATCTACTATTAAAGTTTTTTTGTTTTTCCAGACATACCCGCAAACTCCCTTACCAAAGCCTATTCTTGTACATGCCACAGTTCCTTGAAAAGGGCCGAGGACAAGCTCGTTATTTTTTACAATGTATAATCCTGCCCAGAAAAAATCCATGCTATATTTCAATGCTGAAATAATATTTCCCATGGCTACATACTGGTCGGGCTCCTCTGCCAATGATTTAATCTGGGGCAAAAGAGATACATATTTCTCTTGCCTTGTGGTTCCGCTTATGAGAATACTCTCTGCCATAGGGCAAAGATGCGAAATAGTTTAATGGGAATAAATGCAGGGCAAGGGAAATTAAGGTTATTTAACGCTTAGAATTCCTGATTAGAGTAGGGCGGGCGCTCAGGAATAATAATCTTATTGAAATTATATTTTGTATTGGTATGGCAGTTATTGCAAGCATTGGTAAGGCTTGTAAAGGTATGGGAAAACTTGTCTCCATCTTTTTGCTTTATGGCTACCTCTATACTATCAAGCTGCGGATAAATCATAACCTTAAAAAGTTTTACTTCAGTTCTTTCTTTCTCAATAGCTTCAGCCTGAGTAAGAATTTCCATAATTTCATCGTGTTCAAATTGGGCAAGTGGCCAGTTCTCTTCCTTTCCGGCAAACCATAATTTATTATGATGAACCTGCATGTTTAGCATAAGGTCTCCAAGCCCCGGTTTTATAAATAGAATCTCTTTTTCAAGGCTGTCATTTTTTGCATTCAGGTAGTTGATTTCCGATTGGAGTGTCATTAATGTAGTGTGTCCATTATTACATCCCAAAAGGAATAGAACAGGTATTACTAATAAAGAGAATTTCATGGGCAATTATTTGTTGTTCCTGTGTAAGCTGATGAGGGGCTTATCGAGCCTCTCGGCAAATTTATTAAATATGGGAGAATTCATAACCCAAATGTAGGTAAACAAAGCCGAACCTACTCCGATAATTGAACCGGCGTAAACATCCCGCAAAAAATGTTCCGATAAATACATGCGGGAATAAGCAATAAAGAAGGCAATTATGAAGTAGAGGAATTTTATGAAGTTATTTTTGGTATATAATGCCAGTAGGCAGAACATGCAAAAGCTGGTAGCTGAATGTCCTGAGGGGAAGCTATAATCTGAATAAATTTCCACTTTAGGTACAAGATACAAGGCTTGGTGTATTTGGCTAAAAACTTTTTCAGGTCTCGACGCGCGAAATATAATTTTAAGAGTATCGTTTATACCTCCTGATATGGCAAGTCCAAATACTGACATTATCACATACCTGAATCTTATAAAGGAGAGAATCAAAGCAACAGGTATAATCATAATACCTAAGCCTAACTTAGTCCAATTGCTAAAAAACAAGTCTGCCGCAGGGCAATGGTAACTATTAATATAAAGATGTATAACGGTTTTGCTCCACAATAACAAAGCAACACCTCCAATAATCAAGGCAAAAAAGTAAGGAATAAAAAACGCGAAATTCTTTTTGACTAAAGAAATCATTAGGCAGAACCAATAGAGTGGTGTAAGTCGCTAATTTGCTGATTCCAAAGGCGGGTTAGTTCTTCAAGTTCTTTTGGGTTATCTGCAAAATCGCTTACAATAAGAGCTACTTCGCTTGTCAAATCATCAATTACTATCTTAAACTCAAAATATCTTTTTTCAGGCTCATCAAGCCAATGGAAGCGTACCCATTCTTTCTCTTTTATAGCAACTTGTTTAGCCAACCTTTTTTCCCCGTCTTCCCAGTTAAAAATATAATTGCCTTCAATGATGTAAACTCTGTCTGCAAACCATTTTTCAAGCCCTCCGGGAGTGGATATAAACTCAAAAAGAACATCGGGAGAAGAGTTGAGCTCATACTCAATGGAATACAATCCCTTTGGTTTAGGCTCTTCTAATTTAGGCATTGGTTTAGGAGGCATTATAAACTTTTTTACAGGAGCTTTTGACAAAGGTTTTGCAGGCAGTTTAGCTACTGGTTTTTGTATTGTTTTAGTAATTATTTCTTGTTTTTTAGGTATGAGTTTTTTTATAATCTTTTTTACAGCTTTTATTTTTTTAGGAGCAACTTTCTTTACAACTTTAATAGCTTTTTTTATTTTTTTAGGTACGACTTTCTTTACAGCTTTCTTTATTTTTTTCGGAGCTGCTTTTGCCTTAACCTTTTTTTGCTT
>Ga0206824_10027_pt1 | contig 28257 bp, 29 predicted proteins | sample Alteio_BWOrgCont_82_FD_152874 | JGI IMG/M metagenome (GOLD analysis project Ga0206824, IMG submission 152874) | Enriched cells from forest soil in Barre Woods Harvard Forest LTER site, Petersham, Massachusetts, United States -... | ecosystem: Environmental > Terrestrial > Soil > Temperate forest >...
AAAGGAGATATTTTGCACTATAGTTATTATACTATTGATGACCATTATAAGCAAATTGAATACTTTACTACCATCAATGCAAAGGCTTCTTTTGAAAACGGTAAACATGCTCCATTACTAAAACTTTATTTTGCTCCCATTTTTAAATTTGTTAAAGATTATATTTTTAGACTTGGATTTTTAGATGGACAAGCAGGATGGCAAATATGCCGCCTCTCTGCATGGGCTACTTATATTAAATATAAAAAATTAAGAAAGTTATACCTAAAATAAAATTATATGGAAGAATCAACTCCAACAACATTACATTTAAAAGATACATTCAAACGCTCCATAGTAAAATCAGTTGGGTATAGACTTATTATTATAATACTCGACTTTACTACCGTTTACATTTTTACTCACAAAATAGAGATGGCAGTCGGCTTTATGTTAATCAGCAATATATATACAACCATTGTCTATTTTCTACATGAAAGAATTTGGGACAAGATAAAATGGGGTAAAAAAGTAGTCCATAGTTAAATTGTCCCTTTTCTGACTTATTTTCTAACTTTGTGTAAAATAGTGGAGAAATAAAATAAAGCTACCATTATTCTAGGTATATTGTATTTTTATTCGTCTTTATAAAGAGACTGCCAACCCCATGAATCTCCATAGTCTTTCACAAATGATTATTGTTTTTCTGCTGAGTGCCGTTAAGTTCGGCTTCGGAGGGGTACCTTTAGCGGTAATAGTAGCAAAGTTTCCCTTTTTTAAAGCGGTAACCATAACCACAGCCGGAGGCGTTACCAGTACCATTGTATTTGCCTATTTAAGTGAATGGATTTGGGAAAAATGGCATGCCTTTAGAAGCAGATATTCCCGGTACTATAAACCTAAAGACGCCGGGGAAGGAAAACTAACTAAAAAAATTCGGGAAAAATGGGGTCTATTCGGACTTGCATTTTTTACCCCTTTTATCTTGTCTATTCCAATTGGAACAATGCTTTCTGTATATTTTTATCCTGATCGGCAAAAGGTAATTTCCTACATGATAGTTTCTATTGTCGCATGGGATTTATTTTTCTATTACTTTTATAATTACTTGTATCCTATGTTAGTAGCATATATTCATCACGTCCGATAAATGCAGGAAACAATTTCAATCGTCCAAAACAATCTTTCACAATTACTGAAGCTGGCACTAGATGCAGGAAAAGCAATATTGGAAGTTTATGAAACTGCCTTCGCGGTGGAAATAAAAGATGACCGCTCCCCGCTTACACTTGCCGACAAACATTCCAATGAAATTTTATACAATGGACTCATTAAAATGGGTGGATTGCCTGTATTAAGCGAGGAGATAAAACAACTCCCCTACGAAGAACGGAAATCATGGAAAAGTTTTTGGCTGGTTGATCCTTTGGATGGAACAAAGGAGTTTATCAAACGCAATGGCGAGTTTACCGTAAATGTAGCTCTTATTGAAGGAACAGAACCTGTATTTGGATTGATTTATGTTCCCGTTACCGGAAAATTCTATTACGCAATCAAAGGATATGGTTCCTATTTTCTTTCCGGGTTAAATAATTTGTCCTCCAATTTCAATGAAATTATTGCCCATAGCAAAAAGCTGCCCATTGAACACAGGCCGGCAGGGGAGTATAATATAGTGGCAAGCCGTTCGCACATGTCTCCAAAAACAGAAGCCTATATTAATGAAGAAAAAAAGAAACACTCGGTTGTAAATATTGTTTCAGCAGGCAGTTCATTAAAATTTTGTTTAGTTGCAGAAGGTAAAGCAGATGCCTATCCACGCTTTGGCCCAACTATGGAATGGGATACAGGAGCGGGACATATTATAATTGCAGAAACAGGCAAAAAATTGGTTCGTTGTGATACTATGGAACCATTAACCTACAATAAACCTGACCTTCTGAATCCTGATTTTTTGGTTTATTAGAAAGAACAATACTCTCTGTTTCGCTTATTCTCAGTAATATTGCATAATTTATTATTCGTATAACATGGCAAAAACTGCACTTATAACAGGTATTACAGGACAAGATGGAGCCTATCTCGCGGAGTTTCTTCTAAAAAAAGGATATATCGTTCATGGAGTAAAGCGCAGAAGCTCTTTATTTAATACCCACCGCATAGATCATTTGTACAAAGATGTTCACGAAGGGAAATCTAAGTTCTCTCTTCATTATGGGGACCTGACGGATTCTACCAACCTTATACGCATTGCACAAGAAGTACAACCTGATGAAATATACAATCTCGCGGCTCAATCACACGTAAAGGTTTCTTTTGAAACTCCTGAATATACAGCCAATGCCGATGCAATAGGAACACTTCGACTATTGGAAGCCATACGTATTTTAAAGTTAGAGAAAAAAACAAGATTCTATCAGGCATCTACTTCCGAATTATATGGAGAAGTGCAGGAAATTCCTCAAAAGGAAACAACCCCTTTTTACCCTCGCAGCCCTTATGGAGTAGCAAAGCTATATTCATACTGGATTACAAAAAATTATCGCGAAGCATACGACATCTTCGCCTGCAACGGAATACTCTTTAACCACGAAAGCCCTGTAAGGGGAGAAACTTTCGTTACACGTAAAATTACCCGTGCCGTTGCCCGCATAAAATTAGGATTACAGAAAAACTTGTTCCTTGGAAACCTGGATGCAGAAAGAGATTGGGGACATGCTAAAGATTATGTGGAAGGCATGTGGATGATGCTGCAACACAGTAAAGCGGATGACTATGTATTGGCAACCGGCAAAAAAATATCGGTTAGGAAATTTGTAGAGATGGCCTTTGCAGAAGTTGGAATAAACATACAGTGGAAAGGGAAAGGAGTAAATGAAAAAGGCATTAACACAACTGACGGAAAAACTCTTATAGAAATAGACGAACGCTATTTCCGCCCTACAGAAGTAGATTTATTAATTGGCGATGCAAGCAAAGCCTATAAAACATTAGGATGGAAACCAAAATATAACATCGCTCAACTGGTGAAAGAAATGGTAGCATCTGACTTAAAGCTTTTCAGCAGAGACAAATATCTGCTTGAAGGCGGACATGAAGTAAGAACATTTCACGAATAAACTATACATAACCACATGGAAAAAACCGCCAAATTTTTTGTTGCAGGACATAGGGGAATGGTAGGCTCTGCCATTATAAGAAGACTGGAACAATTAGGATACAGGAATATAATAACGCGCACCTCATCGGAAGTTGACCTTAGAAATCAACAACAGGTATCTTCATTTTTTGAACAGGAAAAACCCGATTATGTTTTCCTTGCGGCGGCAAAGGTGGGCGGCATATTTGCCAATAATAAATACCGCGCAGAATTTCTTTACGAGAACTTAATGATTGAAGCTAATGTCATTCATGCTTCTTATACAAGTAATGTCAAAAAACTTCTCTTTCTTGGTTCTTCTTGTATATATCCTCGTATGGCTCCTCAGCCTCTAAAAGAATCCTATCTGCTCACAGGTCCATTAGAATACACCAACGAACCTTATGCCATTGCTAAAATTGCAGGCATAAAACTTTGTGAATCGTATCGCCTGCAATATGGATGTAATTTCATTTCCGTAATGCCTACTAACTTATATGGGCATAACGACAACTACGACCTTGCCCAATCGCATGTGCTGCCGGCACTGCTCCGTAAAATTCACACTGCAAAAGTAAAAAATATTCCTGCTGTTGAAGTGTGGGGTTCGGGTTCGCCTATGCGTGAATTCCTGCATGTGGATGACCTAGCGGAAGCCTGCTTATTTTTAATGGAAAACTATCACGAAGCTGAGCTGGTAAATATTGGAACAGGAACAGACATTTCAATTAAAGACCTCGCATTGCTAATAATGCAAATTGCAAACTATAAAGGAGAAATTAAATTTGACAGTACCAAACCCGATGGCACTCCACGCAAACTGCTTGATTTAAGCAAACTCATGGCGCTGGGATGGAAACCAAAAATAACCCTTGAAGAAGGAATAAAGATGGTATATAAAGATGTGGAGCAAATGAGCTTTGCAGAATAAATCCCTTTGCTACAAAAGCCCTAAAACACAAAAAAATGCACGAAATAAGCTTAGTGAACTTTTGTGATTTGGTGTTTTCGTGGCGAAAAAATAAATTTCTGTGTATTCTTTTTTTAAGCATCTACTTTTCTGTAATTACCAATGCACAGCAATTAAATATTCCTCTTAATCAGGAATACAGTTCTTATCTTGACCAAGGACTTAACAACCCTCAAATAAGTTTCCATACAGGTTTCAAACCGTATACAGAAGCCGAAGTTAACCGCTATGTAAATTCTGATTCTTTAAACGGATATCTATTCCCTCCCGGATATCATTCATTGCTCTATCGCAAAATCTTTCAGGAAAACCTTTTCCTTATTCGTGATAGTGCAAGTAAATTTTACTGTACCATAGACCCGCTATTTAATTTTCAAGCAAGTATGGACCACAGTGATTCCAATAAGAAATATTATCAAAATACACGGGGCATATTAATACAAGGAAATGTTGGAAATAAATTTGCTTTTTCTTCTATCTTTTGGGAAAACCAAGCGAGTTATCCATACTATATAAATCAATTTATACAAGAAAATTATGTGGTTCCCGGCAACGGAAGAACAAAACCTTTTGGAACCAATGGCTATGATTTCTCCATGTCAGAAGCCTATTTATCTTTTTCTCCTTCCTCTCATTTTGCTTTTCAGGCAGGATATGGTAAAAACTTTATAGGTGACGGCTACCGCTCTTTACTTTTATCAGACAACAGCTTTGCTTATCCATACGCGCGGATTACAACCACCTATTGGCATTTGCAATATACCAATCTCTATACCGTTTTCATGGACCCTTTTGCCGACCCTGCCATTATATCAAATATAGAAGGCTTGTTTCAACAGAAGGCTGCCTCATTTCAATACCTGAGTTGGAATATTACCCCGCAAGTAGAATGGGGAATTTTTCAGGGAATGATTTGGACTGCCGGAGACCAATACAACCATCAGGCTTTTAATGCTAATTATTTTGACCCCATTATAGGAGTAAACTCATTAACCTACGGACTTGGAAATACCAACAATGTAGTGTTTGGCTCTACCCTGAAATATAAAATCAATAAAAATTTTATGGCTTACGGGCAACTGTTGATAGATGATTTCCCTCAAAACGCCGATATGCATTCTATTTATAACCAAACAGGCTATCAGTTAGGAATTAAATATTTCAATTCCTATGGAGAATTCCAATTGGAATATAATCAGGTGCGCCCATATACTTACTCAAGCAAAGATTCATTGCAAAACTATTCTCATTACGACCAAGCACTTGGCGACCCATTGGGAGCTAATTTCAGAGAACTGATAACCATAATCAATTTACGGTATCATCACTTTTCAATTCACCTGCAAGGGAATTATGCCTTGGAAGGCTTAGACTCCGCCGGAACAAATTATGGCAACAATATTTTTCTGCCTCTTACAAGCGCGACAAACAATACCAACGTAACTATGCTACAAGGTATAAAAAGCACCTTAACCTATATGGATGCACATATCTCTTACCTCTTGAACCCAAGAACAAATATGAACATTACCCTTGGCGTATCTCGCAGAACACTGACTAACGATGGTTACAAAGAACCCACAACAACTTTGTTTTATATAGGCTTCAGAACATCTCTGGAAAATATGTACGTGGATTTTTAGTCGGTGCCTGCTCCTAACCCCAGCGAAGGCAAACGAAGGTGAGCAATTGCAAATAACAAGATATCGTTCATTGAATCCTATTAATGTGGGGCATAGTGGAGTGCAGCCGATGAATTTTATTCATCGCCTCAGATTGGTCTTGACTTTTTAGTTCTTTTGTGTCAAGACAAAAGAACATGAAAACCACTTTAAAAAGTGTAAAATATGTTAAAATATTTTAGTAAAAAAGATACGCCTTCCTGTTTTAGTCTCCCCATTTGGGGAGATTAGAGGGGTCGGGGAAGGATGGGTTAGGGCAGCTTAAGCTTTTTTAACAATAAAACAGCCCCTTTTCAGTTACCTTTTGTAGATTTGCAGCCTTTTTGCATTTGCTCCCCTAAAACCTCCAATGAAAGAACTTGAAATAGATAAGAAACTTGTGCCTAATCATGTAGCCGTGATTATGGATGGCAACGGTCGTTGGGCAAAGCAAAAAGGCAAAAACCGGATTTTTGGCCATCGCAACGGAGTGAAGGCAGTACGCGAAACCATTGAAGCCGCTGCCGAAATAGGCGTTAAGCATGTTACCCTTTATGCCTTTTCTACCGAAAACTGGGACCGGCCAAAGGATGAAATCAACGGACTAATGGAGCTGCTTGTTTTCACTATTAATAAGGAGATAAAGACCTTGATGGAGAATGATATTTCCCTTCATGCCATTGGCGATTTAAAAAGCCTTCCGTCTAGTTGTTATAGAGAGTTGATGAAGGCCATTGATAAAACATCGTCTAATAAACGTATGAAACTTATTCTTGCCTTGAGTTATAGTTCAAAATGGGAAATACTTAATGCAATACGCTCCTTGGCAAAAGACATTGAAGCTAAAAAAGTCTCTTCCGCACTTATTAATGAAGAGCTATTCAGCAGCTACCTCAATACAGCCCCATACCCCGACCCTGAACTGCTTATTCGCACCAGTGGAGAGCACCGCATCAGCAATTTTTTACTTTGGCAAATAGCTTATGCTGAATTATATTTTACAGAAAAACTTTGGCCCGATTTCAGAAAAGAAGATTTTTATGCAGCCATCGCCGATTATCAGAAACGCGAAAGAAGATTTGGAAAGACAAGTGAACAACTGACTAAAGTATTACAGTAATTATTATGGCAAACGGAACTATTAAATTTTTCTTATCCCTTGTTTTTGGTTTGCTTTGCCTTACCTCATCAGCACAAATAAAAATTGGTGGCGATGACTCCTCCAAAAATGTTGCCCCTAAGATAGCGGTGGATACTTCCAAACTAACCCCCGCTATAAACCCTGACAGCAATAAATTAAATCTTGCTGCTCCTAAAAAATACATATTAGCGGAAGAACCTAAAGTAGTGGGCGCTCAGCACATGGATATATCTGTTCTGCTCCTTATCTCTGGGCTTACTAAAGGAGATGAAATAGAAATACCCGGGTCTAAAATAACAGATGCTATTAAAAACATATGGAAACAAGGCCTCTTTGAAGACGTGCAGATATATGCGGACAAAATTGAAGGTAAAAAAATCTATTTAACCATCTCTGTAGCTGAAAAACCCAGGCTATCGAAATTTACTTTTATTGGATTGAAAAAATCGGAGGCAAATAAGTTGAGAGATGAAATAAAGCTGGTAAGAGGCAAGGTGGTTACCGACTTTCTATTGGCAGACATAAAGCAAACCATTCTCGCACATTTCACTAATGATGGTTATTCCAATGTAAAACTTAGCATTGACGAAGTACCCGATACAACCTTTGTCAATTCCGTTATCCTATATATAAAAGTGGACCGCGGAGGAAGAATTAAAATTCAGGATATAATATTCCATGGCAATACAGCTCTTTCCGATGGAAAATTACGCAGGGCAATGAGTGATACCAAGCGCAAAAGATGGTACAGTATTTTTCATAGTTCAAAACTAATACCGGACGATTATGCCGCCGATAAAGACAAAATCGTAGCAAAATTTAACAGCATTGGATACAGAGATGCTAAAATTGTAAAAGATACTGTATATAAATCCCAAGTTCCTAACCGTGTTGCTATTGAAATAACAATAGACCAGGGAAACCGTTATTACTTTGGTGATATTACCTGGGTAGGCAATTCCAAATACCCGTCCAAAGTATTATCTAATGTACTTGGAATTAGAAAAGGTGATGTATATAACGCTTCCTTATTGAATGAACGCCTTTCCATGAACCCCAACGGAACAGATGTAAGTTCTCTTTATATGGATAATGGCTACTTGTTCTTTCAGGTTAATCCTGTTGAAACAAACGTGCATAACGATACCATTGACCTTGAAATGCGTATATACGAAGGTACCCAGGCAAGAATAAATAATGTTACTGTTACCGGAAACGATAAAACGAGCGACAAGGTTATTATGCGTCAGTTAAGAACATTACCGGGTGAGCTTTTCCGCCGCTCCGATGTAATTCGTACGCAACGTGAATTAGGGCAATTAGGTTATTTTGACCCTGAAAAAATGACTGTTAATCCTGTGCCTCACCCTGAAGACGGAACAGTAGACATTAATTATGGCGTACAAGAAAAATCATCTGACCAGATTCAGCTTTCCGGAGGTTGGGGCGGAGGTTTAGGTTTTGTAGGTACGGCGGGAATAACTCTTAAAAATTTCTCGGCAGCTAATATTTTTCACAAAGATGCCTGGAGGCCTATTCCTACCGGAGATGGAGAACAATTAAGCCTTAACTTCCAATCTAATGGCTTACCTTATCAATCGGTAAACCTGACATTTGTAGAGCCTTGGGTTGGCGGACATAAACCCAATTCACTCAGCACTACTCTTTTCACCACCACTGAAAGTAATGGACTGGCGGAAAGCACCGGTGAGCGTGAAGCTATCAATATAAAAGGGATTTCTGTTGGCTACGGAATTCCATTAAAATTCCCTGACGATTATTTTACCCTTTTTCAGTATATAAACTATCAATACTACACAGTTAACAACTATGGTTCCGAGTTTATATTTGCAAACGGTTACGCCAACAGCATCAGTTATAAGCTGCAATTAACAAGAAATTCTGCCGACCCGAACATTTATCCAACTTACGGTTCTAACATTAAAATGTCAGGTGAATGGACTCCACCTTATTCAGCTTTTCAACATGGTATAGACTATGCCGATGAATCACCCCAACAATTATATAAATTCCTTGAATTCCAGAAATATAAATTCACAGGAACATGGTACACCAATATAACCAACTGGTCAAATAAAGAATCGGAAGGGAAATTAGCCCATAATTTCGTGTTATATACCTATGCCGGCTTTGGACTTATGGGTTATTACAATTCAGAAATTGGCAACTGCCCATTTAATCGCTTTTATATGGGTGGAAGCGGGTTAACAGGATATTCGGTTATTGACGGCAGGGAAATTATTGCCTTGCGAGGCTATGATGCCGGTACATTATCTCCAACAACCGGTGCTGTATCTGTGGCAAAATATACTATGGAGGTAAGATACCCAATTTCACTCAATGCTTCTGCCACCGTATATGTTCTTGCATTTTGTGATGCCGGAAACAGTTGGTCCTCTGTATCACAATTCAATCCCTTCTCATTGTATAGGGCTGCAGGTCCGGGTGTAAGAATCTTCCTGCCTATGTTCGGGTTACTTGGCTTTGATTATGGCTGGAGATTCGACAATGTGCCTACTGATCCTGGTATGGCACGGAGCCAGTTTATATTTACCATAGGCCAAAATTTGGGGGAATTATAAAAATTATTAATTTCGCACACACTTTTGATAAAAGCAGTACATAAATTGTAATTAAAATGAAAAGCAAGAGCATAAAGATTTTTTTGCTGGCAACAGTTTATACTATAGCTGTATTTTCTAATGCTTCTGCCCAAAAATTTGCATACGTAGATTCACAGTACATTTTATCAAAAATGCCGGAATATAAGGCTGCACAGGACCAAATTGACAAAATTTCAATTCAATGGCAAAAAGAAATTGAAGCTAAATACTCTGAGATAGATCAGTTATATAAGGCCTATAAAGCGGATGAGGTTCTTCTTACTGATGAAATGAAACAAAAACGTCAAGGCGAAATTGAACAAAAGGAACAAGCCGTAAAAGACCTGCAAAAACAACATTTTGGGGTAGACGGCGATTTATTCAAAAAGCGCCAGGAACTTGTTAAGCCTCTTCAAGACAAAGTATATAGCGCCATTCAGGACTTAGCAGAAAAAAGTAACCTTGCGGTTATTTTCGATAAGTCAAGCGATTTCACCATGCTCTATGCCAGCCCAAAATATGACAAAAGCGATGAAATACTCAAAAACATGGGCTATAGCATTGGAAATACAGAAAACAAGAAAAAATCAGGATATCATCATTAACCAATAAATCAATTCAATTAACATGAAAAAAACAATAAGTACACTTTTAATTGCAGGGTTATCAATCTTTGCATTTACTGCAAGCGCTCAAAAACTTGCACACATTAATCTAGACTCTCTTTTAAGGTCCATGCCTGAATCAGATTCAGCACGAAAAACCGGACAAGGACACTACCAAATGCTGGAAAGCGAAGTTGAATCAATGAACAAAGAATATCAGGCTAAGGTTCAGGATTACCAAGCTCATCAACAAGGATACACTGAACTTATCAAAAGTACCAAACAACAGGAAATTCAAGATATCGGTCAACGTATTCAGGCATTTCAAACCTCTGCTCAACAAGATTTGCAAAGGTTTAATGACTCTATTACCAAGCCAATTATTATGAAAGCCAAGAATGCTGTTAATTCAGTAGCTAAAGAACATCACTACAATTATGTATTTGACACAAGTTCAGGTGTTGTACTTTATTCTGAAGATTCTGACGATATTTATGCAATGGTAGCTGAAAAGCTTGGCATAAAAGCGTCTGCTAAGAAGAGTAAATAAGTTATTTTATTCATAATCCCATGCCTGAATCGGAAAACCTTAGGTCCAATCAACCTATCGGTATTTTTGATTCAGGCATTGGTGGTTTAACAGTAGCTCGTGCTATTAAGGATAAGCTTCCACATGAGAAGCTTATTTATTTTGGAGATACTGCCCATCTTCCTTACGGCGATAAATCGCCTGATTCGATAAAGTATTATTCTATACGCATTGCACAATTCCTTCTCGACAATCATTGCAAAATGATTGTTATTGCCTGTAACACCGCATCTGCCCTTGCTTATGAAGCGGTAAAAGATTTTGTTGGTAAAAGAGCCTTAGTAGTAAACGTTATTGACCCTGTAGTTGAAAAAATTTCCAAAGAACTAAAATTAAAAAACATTGGGGTTATTGCAACTAAAGGCACTATAAAATCGGGTATTCATGCAAGCAAAATAAAAAAGGCTAACAGCAAACAAGAAGTATTTGGCTTAGCCACTCCCCTACTTGTACCCATGATTGAAGAAGGCTTTTTCAATAATAAAATAAGCCGCAGTATCATTCATTCTTACTTATCCCGGCCAAAGATCAAGAACATTGATGCATTAATACTTGGCTGCACCCATTTTCCACTTATTAAACCGGAAATAGAAGAATTCTATAATCATAAAATTCCTCTTATTGATTCTGCAGATGAAGTGGCAAAACAGGTTTATCATTTATTGAAAAAGAATAATATCCTCAATACTTCCAAAAAGCACCCCGTACACAGTTTTTATGTATCAGACTATACCGATGCTTTTGAAAAAAGCACACATTACTTTTTCAGTGAAGCTATCCGCCTGCACGAAGCAAGGATTTGGAAGTAAATTAATTAATCATCTTATGAATATGAAATCATTGATGATGCTATTTGTTGTAGCCATTGGGCTTTTCTCTAGGAGCGCTACTAGGCTTCTTGAAAATAAATATACTCTGTCGAAAGATTATTCGATAACCATTCTCGGTACGTCTAATCTTCATAATTGGAATGAAACCGTTGAAACTGCTACAGGGAATTGCAATGTAGACTGGAATGCCGATGGAAGTTTTAAGTTGGAAAACCTTTATCTGGATATAAAGGTAACCTCTATTAAAAGTCCTGAAGGCGGAATTATGAATCGTAATACCTACAAAGCTTTGAAGGCAGATAACCATCCAGAAATTATATTTTCTCTCGAAAATCCAATTATGACCGGGGTATCTGCAAATAGCATTTCTGCACAAGGGTTCCTGACCATTGCAGGGGTAACGAAACCAATCACTATGCAGGTGAAAGTATCCATGAAAGGGCAAGGGAATTTGACATTCGAAGGTTCTCAAATTATAAAAATGACGGATTATGGTATTATTCCACCAACCGCTCTTTTCGGGGTGCTAAAAACCGGAGATACCATTACCATCAATTTTAAAACAAACTTTATTCAAACAACAAATTAATAAAACATCTATCAAATTATTATCTATACCAGCAATTATTGCTTTTAGTCTTTATCATTAGCAGATAAACATTTCAACGCTATCTCCATTAAACATTTTTAAAAGAAACGTATTCAGGCTATAGAATACGTAAGATATATAACTATTTCCCAGCGTTATATAACAAGTATTAGTCTCAGCAACCATAGTTTTGTGTCTCTTTTCAAGCAAAATAGGCGTCTCATTTACAGGACTATTAATTTGTGACAAAAGTCATATTCTATCTTACGAATTGTCATAATTGATCCCTTTATGTAGAAGTACTTTTGTGCCATAATAATTCAGCAATCAACTAAAATATATACCATGAAAGCATTAGTATATCACGGTCCCGGCAAAAAAGCTTGGGAAGAAAAGCCAAAGCCAACCATTAACAAAACAACGGATGCCGTTGTAAAAATTCTAAAAACAACTATTTGCGGAACAGACCTGCATATAATGAAAGGAGATGTTCCTGCGGTTACAGATGGCAGGATAATAGGCCATGAAGGAGTTGGTATAATAGAAGAAGTAGGAAACGCGGTAAGCAATTTCAAAAAAGGAGAGCATGTTTTAATATCCTGCATTACCTCTTGTGGTAAATGTGAATACTGCAAAAAAGGTATGTATTCGCATTGCGAAGATGGAGGTTGGATACTTGGCAACCTGATTGATGGCACACAGGCAGAATATGTAAGGATACCTCATGCTGATAACAGCCTTTATCCTATTCCAACAGGAGCTGATGAAGAAGCGCTTGTTATGTTGAGCGATATCCTACCAACAGGATTTGAATGCGGCGTTTTAAATGGGCAAGTAAAGCCCGGCGATACAATAGCAATTGTGGGTGCAGGGCCTGTCGGCTTAGCAGCACTATTAACCTCTCAGTTTTACACGCCCGCAGAAATAATTGTAATAGATATGGATGACAACCGACTGAATGTTGCAAAGACTTTCGGTGCGAGCCAAATTATTAATAGCAGTGATGGAAAAGCGGTGGAAAAAATCATGAAACTTACAAATAATAAAGGAGTTGATGTAGCTATCGAAGCCGTCGGTATTGAGACAACCTTTGAAATATGTTCAGAAATAGTTGGAGCCGGTGGTCATGTCGCCAATATTGGAGTTCACGGTAAAAGTGTTACCCTCCATATGGAAACCCTTTGGTCAAAAAATATAACCATTACGACAAGGCTTGTTGATACTGTTACTACACCTATGCTGTTTAAAACTGTTCAATCAAACAAGATACAGCCTAAGCAACTTATTACCCACCATTTTAAATTAGAAGATATAGTAAAGGCCTATGATACATTTGGAAATGCGGCAAAAGAAAAAGCCTTGAAAGTGATATTAACCAATGAATAAACAGCTCTAACAGCATAAAATATTAATATCATGAAAAAGATACTTGTATCAGCTTTAGTTGCAGGGATTGTACTCTTAATCCTAAGTATTGTGGGATTATATATAACCATCTGGTTTCTCCCCGGTCTTGCCTTGCAATATTTTGATCCCGCATTTGATATGCAATCGAGCAAGATTATGATTTACTACTTGCATCCGTTCATCATTAGTTTGGCGCTTTCTTGGTTTTGGTCGCGATTCAAAGGGGTTTTAACCGGTTCCTTTTTTACACGCGGTATTGAATTTGGTTTGATATACGCACTCATTGCAACATTTCCAATGATGTGGCTTATTTATAGCGCAATGAATATATCATTGGAAATGATTTCTACTTGGTTTGTACTTGCACTGCTACAAGGATTGATTGCAGGATTAGTCTTTGAAAAAATGAATCCATAATATGAATAAGAATATAAAATTATTTAAAGCCTTTTTACTGGTATCCATTGCAACGCTATTAATTAGTGCTGCTAACTCTACTAAAAGTAAATACCTTCTTTCTAAGGGATATACAGTTACCATTTTCGGCACTTCAAATCTTCACAAATGGAATGAAACTGTTGAAACAGTATCAGGCGATGGTTCAGTAAATTGGAATGATGATGGGAGCTTTGACTTGGAGTCAATCAATTTAAAAATGGAAGTGCATTCTATTAAAAGTGATATGGGCGGAGTTATGAATAATAACACTTATAAAGCGTTGAAAGCAGATAACGACCCTGAAATTATTTTCACACTCACTACACCTATTAAATCTATAAAAACCGGACCAACTACCGCTGTGATTTCTGGAAAAGGAAATTTAACTATCGCAGGTGTAACTAAGCCTATTGATATGCAGATAAAAGTTTCAATTGAAGATCATACCATGATGTCTTTCGAAGGATCGCAAAACATAAAGATGACCGATTATGGCATCTCTCCGCCTACAGCTCTTTTCGGAACATTAAAAACCGGTGATGAAATCACCATTAATTTTAAAACAAGCTTTACAGTAACAACAAATTAATCCAACCAATGAAAAAAATCAACAAAACATTCAAATATCTGCCAATAATAACTCTTTTGTCTGTTAGCTTCTCTGCCATAGCGCAAGAACAAGAAATGCAATACTTTAGACCTAATAATGAAAATGGGATAAATGTTTTTGAGACCACTAAAAATGATACTACCATCTTCAATAAAATGAAAGTAAAAGTGGGTGGTAACTTCGAAATGGATTTTCAAGGATTAAGAGATCAAAACACAGCCACTTATTTAACACAGCCTGGTTTTGTCGGTAATGTTAATAGCCTTGAACCCCTTACAAATGGGTTTGACTTACCTATGGCTAATTTGAATATTGATGCCCAATTAGATGATGGAGTAAGAGTGGAATTAACACTCTATTTAGCATCAAGGCATCATGAGGATACATGGGTAAAAGGTGGATACATTCAGTTTGATAAATTACTTTTTCTGCATAGCACTTTTATAAATAATCTCATGAAAAGCACTACTATTAAAATAGGGCAGTTTGATGTTGATTATGGCGACCAGCACTATCAACGTTCCGATGGAGGCAACACTATATACAACCCGTTTATAGAAAATTATATAATGGATGAATTTGCAACGGAAATAGGAGCTGAAATGTATTACCACTCGAAATGCGGATTCTTTTTAATGACTGGGCTAACGAACGGTGAACTCGATCCAACTGTTTTAGCAGGAACTAAAATTGATTCTGCAACCAAGCAACCTATTAATTATTCCCCCGCATTTCATGGGAAAATAGGGTATGACAAGCAACTTAGTAAAGATTTCAGGCTTAGAGTAACAGGTTCAGCCTATTCTGATCAGGCTGCAAACAGTAATACATTATTTGGTGGAGACCGCACAGGATCGCATTATTTCAATGTTATGTCAAATCAAAATATTGCAAATGGCACAACACTCAGTGATGCTAATGATTATAATCCCTTTTCAGGAAGATATAATCCTGGATTTACAGAACAAGTGAATGCATTTATGGGTAATCTTTTTCTCAAATATAGGGGGCTTCAATTCTTTGGTACCTATGAAATAGCACAGGGCAGGGAGATAACCGAAATAAATAATCGTCAGGCAACTCAATATGCCGGAGATTTGGTTTATAGATTTACTGCAGGTAAAGAAAATTTCTGGGTTGGTGCTCGTTACAATTCTGTAACGGCAGCATTATATGGCGCTCCAAATACTATAACTATCAATCGTGAAGCGGCTTCTGCCGGTTGGTTTGTTACAAAAAATATTATGTTAAAAGGAGAATACGTAATACAAACCTATTTGAACTATCCCGATGCTAATATTCTTAATGGAGGCAAATTCGATGGCTGGATGGTAGAAGCTTCTATCGGGTTTTAACTTCATATTCCACATTCTTAAAATAAAAAGAGTCCCACATTTCTGCGGGACTCTTTCTTTTTTTGCAACTAAATGTTACTTATGGCATTTGCACGTTTGAGATGTGCAAGTCGAAGGAGTACATTTAGAGTCGCAAACACATTTGCTTGAGCATGCTTTTACGCAGGTGCTCCCGTTACAACAGCTTTTAACTTTTGTGCTGTCGCCGGCAATAGCATTCAGGGATAATAGCATAGCTGTGCTTGCTACTAAAATTTTACGTTTCATAGTTTGAATTTTTAATATTTATTGTTCCGTGAATTAATACTGTTTAGGTCACGCAACTAATTTTGGCGGGCGCCAGCAATCAGAACAATAATTGGAGATTAACACCTCTGTATTTGAAAAGACAAGTTTATTATCCCCAGGCAAAATAATGTTTCCGGTATTTTGATATTCAGGGATAAACCCCGTACAGCAACAGCACAGCGTAAAGGGATTTGACATATCGTTGCAACATCCAAAAGGTAATTTTGGGGTTTGTTTCTTTTCAGATTGCTCATGCTTATGACAGCATCCCATAGTACAAGTTTGTTTTTCCTTCGTTAGTCCATTATGCACCAATGTAACCATTGGCTGCGCTATGAGCAAGGAGAAATAGAACATCAATATGGCAGCTAAAAATTTCATTAACACAAAGCTACACTAAATAAAGGTGAATAGGAATTAAAAAATGTTAAAGATAGGTTCATCTTAGACGATACTTAGCCCATTTTTTTGTTTTATCGTGGCACTTTAGGCCAGAATGCAGGAAGGCTATGGTGAATTAATGCTACATTTGACATCATGGGCTTCGGATGAACCCACTATTAAAAAAACAACTAATATGAAAGAAAGTAAAGTATGGTTTATTACAGGAGCAAGTAGTGGGATAGGTTTGGAGATTGCCAAATCAGCACTTGCAGCAGGTTATAAAGTTGCAGCTACTGGACGAAATGTGGAGAAAGTTTCCAACTCTATCACAATGCACAGAGACAATTTATTGACCCTAAAAATGGATGTTACCAACGCAAAAGATATAGAGACGGCTGTAAAATCAGTAGTTGAAAAGTTCGGAATCATTGATGTATTAGTAAATAATGCAGGCAATTTCTATGCAGGTTTTTTTGAGGAATTAAGCCAACAACAAATGGAACTTCAATTAGCTACGAGTTTATATGGTCCTATGAATGTGACACGGGGAGTCCTTCCGGTTATGCGAAAAAACCGTTCGGGACATATCATAACAATTTCATCAACTGCGGGACTTATTGGTTATGAATATTGTTCTGCTTATTCCGCCTCCAAATTTGGTTTAGAGGGCTGGATGGATAGTTTAGCACCTGAAGTTGCTCCGTTTGGTATACATACAACGGTTGTAGAACCTGGATTTTTCAGAACAGGATTATTAACACCATCTTCCACTATCTGGGCAGAAAACGCCATTGAAGATTATGCTGCAAAGAATGCAGAACTTCGTCCGTTTTGGAAAAGTATGAATGGAAAACAAACAGGAGACCCTGCGAAATTAGGAGCAGCAATAATCAAACTTACAAATGAAAATGAGCCACCAAAACGCTGGTTAGCGGGTAAAGATGCCATTGCTACTGCAGAGGAAAAGATAACTGATTTTCAAAAACAAATTAATGCATATCGTGATTTGTCTTCCTCTTTGGCATTTGACGCGACCTCGGAAACAAAATAAAAAGCCCAACTAGATAGTTGGGCTTTTTATTTAAGAACTTTTTTCTTTATAACTTCAAACTAACTACTTAGGCATTCACCGTAGCTGCCTTAGGGGCTGCTTGCAGCACTTCAGCATTGGCGCGGTTAGCATATTGCTCAAAGTTCTTATTGAAAGCACAAGCAAGGTCATTGGCTTTGGCGTCGTATGCTTCCTTGTCTTTCCAAGTGTTCCTTGGGTTAAGTATCTCAGCAGGAGCGCCGGGGCAGGTTGTCGGCATTTGCAAATTAAATATGGGCAATGTTTCAAACTTCACTTTTTCCAAAGAGCCATTCAACGCAGCGGTAATCATAGCACGGGTATAGGATAATTTCATACGGCTTCCAACTCCATAAACTCCGCCGGACCAGCCTGTATTTACAAGCCATACATTAACACTATGCTTTTCTAATTTCTTACCAAGCAACTCAGCATATTGTATAGGATGCAATGGCAAAAATGCTTTTCCAAAGCAAGCTGAGAATGTAAGCTGAGGTTCGGTAACACCCATTTCGGTACCTGCTATTTTTGCAGTGTATCCTGAAATGAAATGATACATAGCCTGTGGCACAGTAAGCTTGGAGATGGGTGGTAATACACCATACGCATCACAGGTTAAAAAGAAAATATTTTTAGGTATTCCTCCAACAGAAGGCTCAACGGCATTATCAATATGATGTATAGGATAGGCTGCACGGGTGTTTTCAGTTATTGAAATATTATCATAATCAACCCTGGCAGTGTTTTCAACACAACGAACATTTTCTAACAGTGTGCCAAACCTTATGGCCTTATAAATTTCCGGTTCTTTTTCCTCAGTGAGATTTACACATTTTGCATAGCATCCACCTTCAAAATTGAAAATAGATTTATCGGACCAGCCGTGTTCATCATCCCCAATTAAGTTACGCTCCGGGTCAGCAGAAAGAGTTGTTTTTCCTGTGCCTGAAAGCCCAAAGAAGATAGCGGTATCTCCAGCCTTGCCAATATTAGCAGAGCAGTGCATAGATAATGTTCCTTCCAATGGCAATGTATAATTCAAGAGTGTGAAAACAGATTTTTTTATTTCACCTGTATAAGCTGAACCACCAATAAGTATTTGCTTTTCTGTAAAGTTAAGTATGGTAAAGTTATGCTGACGGGTGCCGTCTTCCTTACTATTTGCCTTGTACCCGGGCAGGCATATAATGTGCCAATCGGGTGTAAAGTTCTTTAATTCGGCAGCAGTTGGTCTTAGAAATAAGTTGGTAGCAAAAAGATTAGCCCAAGGGGTTTCGGTGATTACACGCACCTTGAGACGATAGGCAGGATCAGCACAAACAAAAGCATCATGCACATAAAGGGTTTTACCGGTAGCATAATCTGTCATCTTTTTACGCAAAGCATTGAACTTATCCGGATCAAACGGAAAGTTAACATCGCCCCACCATACTGTATCCTTGGTAATGTTGTCTTCAACCGTAAATTTATCTTTAGGAGAACGTCCTGTAAATTCACCTGTATCAACCATAAGGGCGCCGCAATCACTGAACGAGCCTTGTCCAAGTTTAATAGTTTCTTCTATAAGACTTGCCGGAGAAAGATTCCAATATACATTTTCCTTTCCCGAAAAACCTAATCCTGTTAGGGATGCTGATTCCGGTTTTCCGAATGGATCCCCTTGGGAAATGCCTGTTGTATTCTTCATGTTTTTATATTATAGTTTGTGTTCTTGGTTTTTATTAGTTATAAAGTTTTAATATTATACAAAGTAGAATATTTATCTTTTGCATAATTCATAAAATGGTTGAAGTTTAACTTTTCACCTGTCACTTTTTTACATAACTCTTCTGCTGAATAATATTTACCATGGCGGTGTATCTTTTCCCTCAACCATTCCAATAATGGAAGCATATTGCCGCTTTCTATTTTATCTTCAAGCCCTTTTATTTCTTTTTTCGCGGTCGCGTAAAACTGGGCAGCATAAAAACTTCCTAAGGAATAGGTTGGGAAATAGCCAAGGCTTCCATGCGACCAATGAATATCTTGCAAGACACCTTTTGCATCACTCGGAACTTTTATTCCCAAGTATTCTTTGTATTTGGCATTCCAATATTCGGGCAAATCTTTAACTTCTAATTTCCCTTCCATCAAGGCCTTTTCTATTTCATAACGGATAAGGATATGAAAATGATAGGTAAGTTCATCCGCTTCAGTCCGTATTAACGATGGGGTAACAATATTTACAGCTTTATAAAATTGCTCTACCGTTACTTTATTTAAATTTCCTGGATAATATTTTTGTAGCTTTTTATAATTGGCTTTCCAGTAAGGTAATCCCCTTCCCACCATATTTTCCCAAAGCCTCGATTGTGATTCATGTATACCGAGTGATATTGCCTCACCTGATGGTAATCCATATTCACTTTCAGGCAGCCCTTGTTCATACAAGCCATGTCCACCTTCATGGATACATGACCATATCATAGACTTAAGGTTGTCTTCCGCAATCCGGGTAGTTACTCTTACATCTTTTGAACTGAAACTTGTAGTGAAAGGATGTGCAGAAATATCTTGTCGTCCTGCCTTAAAGTCATAGTGCATTTGTTCTAAAAGTTCAATACCAAAATTCCATTGTTTATCTTTAGGATAATGCAGGTACATGAACTTATCTTCATTCTGTTTGGCGGCGGCAATTTTCTTTACAAAACCTACTAACTGGCTTCTTACATCTTTAAAGAGAACATCTAAATCAGCCACTCTTGCTCCCGGTTCGTATTGGTCAAGCAGGGCATCATAGGGGTGCTTTTTGTATCCCAATATATCCGCCTCTTTACGTTTAAGGGCTATCATCTTAGTAAGATGAGGGGCATATTGCTTAAAAGAGTTCTCATGTCTTGCCTTTTGCCATGACTGAAAACACTCTGATGTGGTTTTGCTCAGTAATTCAACAAATTCCCGGGTATATTTCTTTTGTCTTTTATAATCCTTTAAGGTTTGGGTAACATTTCTTCTTTGCTTTTCACTTAGCTTTTTAGGGCTGTCATCCAACTTTTTAAGGAGCTTGCCAAATTCCTTATCTGTGAACTTTTCATGCACAATACCCGAAAGGGTAGCAATTTGTTGTGCACGGAACCCTGCTCCTTTTTCAGGCATATAGGTTTCCTGGTCCCACCCTAACATGGCAATGGAATATCCAATGTCTGCTATGGTAGTAAGTCTTGATTTATATGCCTCGTACTTCATCGTTTTTAATATTATTAGTGGTTTCTTCTTTATACCTGAGAACTGAAAGGACAAGAATAAACCATGCAGCTATTAAACATAATCCGCCTAAAGGAGTAATTGGGCCTGCCCAAATGGCATTGAATTTAAGCAAGTTACCTAAAACAAGTATATATATAGAACCCGAAAACAAAACAATTCCACTCATAAACAGATACATAACAGGTTTAAAGTTCATAATAAACTTCAATGGAAGGGCAACAATAGCTATGATGAGTATAGAATGCAGCAGCTGGAAATTAACAGCCGTTTCATAGGCATGGAGAATTTCCTTGCTTATTAATCCTGAATCTGCATCTTTACTTAGCACATGGGCTCCTAATGCCCCGAGAATCACCGCTATACACCCTGAAATACTTGCAAACACCGTTGCCGTTTTTCGCATGGTTTTTCTGTTAGGTGTGCAAAGGTATAATAAATCGTCAAAAATGGAAGAGATTTCTTATGAACAATAGGATGAATTCACCTGATAGAAAAAACCAACTGCGAATAATTTTTAAGCGTAGCTTTGGGATGTTAAATTAAGGTAATGCGCATTACACAGTTGTCGTTAATAAACTTCAGAAACTATTCCCAGATAAATATTGATTTTTCAGGTGGTATTAATTGTCTTTTAGGACATAATGGTGCCGGAAAAACCAATTTGCTGGATGCCATTCATTATCTTTCTTTTTGCAAAAGCTATTTCAACTCCTTTGATAACCAAAACATTTTGCATGACAAGGAAATGTTTGTAATTCAAGGCTTGTTTGATAAAGAAGGTACTAAAGAGGAAATTTATTGTGCTCAAAAACGAAACGAACGCAAGCAGTTTAAAAGGAACAAAAAAGATTATACACGCCTCTCTGAGCATATTGGGTTAATTCCGGTGGTGATGATAACCCCAATGGACGCAGCCCTATTATATGATGGAAGCGATATGCGCCGAAAGTTTGTAGACAGCATCATTTCTCAAGTGGATGCCAATTACCTGAATGCACTCATAGAATACAACAAAGCTTTACTGAACCGCAATGCCATGCTTAAGCAGTTTCAGGAAAGCAGGGGCTGGGATGATGCGCTTTTAGCAACCTTCGATAGTATATTAATTAACAGAGGTAAAGCCATTTTCAAAAAGAGGCAGGAATTTACCGAAGAGTTTTCTCCCTTATTTTTAAAGGCATATATGGAAATTTCGGGTGAGAAGGAAAAAGCCCATGTGGAATATTCATCTAAACTAACAGAAGGAAATTTTGAAGATTTACTGGCTCATGCACTGCCAAAAGACAGGGTATTAACATACACCACCACAGGAGTACATAAAGATGATTGGATATTTTGCATGGAAGGAAGATCACTAAAGAAATTTGCATCGCAGGGGCAACAAAAGTCCTTTATTATAGCATTGAAAGTAGCGCAGTATCGCCATCTGAAAAAGCAATATGGCTCTGCTCCTATTCTTTTATTAGATGATATTTTTGACAAGCTGGATGATACCCGTGTAAACTGCCTTATTGATATGGTTTGCAGCGATGAGTTTGAACAGGTTTTTATTACCGACACCAATCTGCAACGGATGAAAAGATTATTGGAGAATCGCGATAAAGAATACAAGCTCTTTCCTATTTCTGAAGGCAAGGTAGAAGAGAAAGTTCATAAAGTAAAAAGTGTGTGAGTTACCGGAAAACAAATACACAAAAGTTAGGCGATGCAATAAAAGAAATGCTTCGCCTGAATGGCATTGATGAAAAAATTGATGAGCACCAACTTATACGCTCCTGGGAAAAAACAGTGGGGCCATTAATATCCAAACATACTACCGAGATTTATATTTCAGGCAGAAAGCTTTTTGTAAAAGTAGATTCCTCACCCCTGAAACAAGAACTTTCCTATTCCAAAACCAAACTTATGAAAGACCTCAATGAACAAGTAGGCAAGGTAGTTATTGAGGAGATTGTTTTGAAATAAAACGATTAAAGAAAATATTATGAAAATGAAATATTATATGATATTAATAGGTGTAATATTTATAGGATGCGATGCTCGTCAGGAAGCAAATGGCTTTATTTTAGATAAGGAAACAAGAAAGCCATTAGATAGTGTTGCGATTGGAAAAGGCAAAAAAGACGATGGAAATCCCTTTCATGTTAGAATGTATTCCAATAAAGATGGCTCGTTCCATTATACCAGCATTGGAGGAAGCAATGATGTTGAACTCTATTTCAGTAAAACTGAATATAAAACCATCAAAATAGAATATACTTCATCTCATAGACCTGATACTGTTTATTTAGAGAATGTTTTTCATTAGTCAATTTAACAACGCCCTAAAGGTCATGGCAACAGGTAAAAGAGCCCACCACCACAAAGGGCTTTAGCCCAATATATCGCCCTTCCGGTACTCAAAGCCCCTTTAGGGGTTTGGGGCAAGGAAATAAGAGGAGACATCTGTAACAACCGACATAAAAGCTGTAACGAGATACATTTCTCTGCGTATAATCAAAAAAATTACTTTTGAATTATCCCCTGCTAAATATTATTAAAGATGGATACTTCAGAAAAAGACAAACTCCCTGATTCAAATAATGATGACAAATCATCCGTATGGGGAATTTTTTATTTACTTGTAGGAATAGTAGGTTTAGCCTTTTCAATTTTTTCAGGCTACTATGATTTTGAAAATATCGTTCCACTATTCGGAACGGTTATAGCGGGTGTTTTAATTGCTGCATTATCTATACTGATGATTATATACGGGTATAGAATAATGAAACGGGATATTTAAACCTTCGCAGCTTCTGCCTCTTTTATTTTCTTCTTTAACACCTTACCAATTTCACCGAGCGAGTTATATAGCTGCTCATATGAATCTATAACGAAGTAGAGGTTTTGCATTTGGTCTGTACGGTAATCAGTAGAGAATATTTTTTCCACATCAAAATCTAAACGGGTTACCTTATCACTCAAACAATGCTTCACCTCACCGAAAGATGACATTATGCCAGCTCCATATATTTTCAATTTCCCTGCTTCCCGTATCAGTCCAAATTCAATGGTAAACCAATATATTTTACCTAATAGTTCTATTGCTAAGGGGTTGTCAATGTGTTCCAGTGCTATGTCACTTATTCCCTTAAAAAATTCGCAATAGCTTTTATTAGTAAGCAATGGCACATGCCCAAATACATCATGAAACATATCAGGCTCTTCCAGGTAGTCAAGTTGCTCCATAGTGCGTAACCAACATGTAGCAGTAAACTTTTTTTGTGAAAGTAATTGAAAGAATTCTTTTTGAGGGCTTATACATGGCACCACCTGCAGGCTCCATCCCGTAAGACCATTCAATATGGAATTTATTTCTTTAAAATCAGGGATGCGATCGGGTGAAAAGTTAATGGTCTTATGGGCATTCAAATACTCTTGAGAAGCAGTATCTTTCAATAAATTTATCTGCCTGTTAAAAAGAATTTCCCAAACATCGAAATCATGTTTGGTATAATTTTCATAAATCTGTTCTGTAGGCCTGTTCATAAAGATAGTGGTTAATTTAATGTGTAAAACTGCTATGATGCGGTGCTTTCTTTAGCTTGAAAGAAAAAGTAGTTCCTTCTCCTTCTTTGCTTTCAACGTGTATATGTTGATGGTGCGCCTCTAAAATATGCTTAACAATAGACAAGCCTAAGCCTGTCCCGCCCTGTTCCCTTGAACGGCCTTTGTCAACACGGTAAAAGCGTTCAAATAAACGGGGTAAGTGTTCTTTGGCTATTCCTATTCCATTATCAGCCACTTCTACTAAAATAGTATCGGGCTCATTTTTAATCCGGACAGTGGTTTGCCCATCTTTTTTGCCATACTTAATGGAGTTTACCGCTAAGTTTACCATTACTTGTCTTATCCGGAAACGCTCTCCAATAACCCCGACCTTTTCCATATCATTTTGAAGAACAAGAGATATATTTTTCTCTTTTGCATCTATTTTTTCCGATTCTAAAACTTCCTCACATAGTTCCACTATATCAAAAGGCTCAATATCAGAACTTACTTCCCTCGATTCAAGCTGTGATATAGTATCTAAATCTTCTAAAATATGAATAAGGCGGTCAGCGCTTTTTTCTGTTCTTTCCAAATAACGCTTCAACATTTCCTGGTCTGTATAGTTTTCTACTAAAGTAGAGATATAACCTTGTATATGAAACAAGGGGGTTTTCATTTCGTGTGAAACATTATCTAAAAACTCTCTGCGATGCCTTTCCAGTTTATCAATTTTTTCCAACTCTTCTTCACGTTCTCTCAAAAGGGTGCTGATTCTTTCCTCCACCACGTCAAGTGAAGTATCATCCATTTCAGCTGGGTTTTTGACAATAAGGCTGTGAATAGCCCTAAGCCTGCGCCCTACCACAACATAATAAATACTATAGACTGATACAGAACAAACAATAAAGTTGCTGGCAGCAATTAATAAGGATATGGTAGAATGAAATACTAAAAGCCCAAGTACATAAATAATGCCCGTTATAAGCAGAGAACTGACTAATGCAATTATTAAAGATTCTTTTTTCAAGAGGTAAAAAGAAAGAAGTTAAGGTTTGTAAAGTTAAATAATATGGAAAATACAACAACTTTTCAAACTTTATGAACCTTGAAACTTTATAAACCCATCAAAACTCGAATTTATAGCCTATACCTTTAAGGGTTTTTATAACTTCCTCTCCTATTTTTTGGCGCAATTTCCGAATATGCACATCTATTGTTCTGTCGCCCACTACTACATCTTCTCCCCATATTTTATGGAGTATGTCTTCCCGGGTAAAAACTTTTCCGGGTTTAGACGCCAACAAGTAAAGCAGTTCAAACTCCTTTTTAGGTAGCGACACCTCTTTATTACCCACTTTTACAGAATAGTTCTCTTTATTAATCTTTATACCCCCGCCTACATCAAATATAGTAGTATCTGTTTCAGACTGGTATCTTCTTCTTAATAAGGCTTTTATGCGGCTAATTAAAACCCTTGGCTTAATCGGTTTAGATACATAGTCGTCGGCTCCGGCATCCAATCCTGCTATTTGAGAATAGTCTTCTGTACGGGCTGTAAGAAAAACAATCAGGGCATCTTTACATTCCGGTAAACTTCTTATTTCTTTACATGCTTCTATCCCATCCATTTCAGGCATCATTACATCTAATAGAATAAGATTAGGAGCTACCTTTTTTGCTAATTGCACAGCTTCCCTCCCTTCGGAAGCAGTGTATACTTCATATCCTTCCTTCTGAAGATTAAAAGAAAGAAAATCCAGCACATCCGGCTCATCATCAACTAATAGTATTCTTAAATTATTCATTTATTTTATGTGGTAAATTACATATATGAACTGTATTTAACCGCAAAATTATGCTTAATATACATAAGTACCCTTTACTTAACAATTTGTTAATAGCTTAACAATTTGTTAACATTGACTTCACATGGACTTAATGTATAGTATTCACTTTTGCCACGTCAAAACACGAAACCACATTAAACACTAAACAAAAAACAAAATGAAAACAAAAAGATCTACAAAACTTATGTTTGCCTTAGCAGGTTCATTACTGGCTATAGGTAATACACAAGCTCAACAAACCCAGTCTCAAAGGGATTCTTTATTGTCATTGCAAAGAAATGCAATTTCGATGATTACTCCGGGAGAAGGAAAAGCTGCCGGTCAAAGCGGATTTTGGGGTTATGCCTTTGGTGACTATGCATATATGGCTAAGGGTGACTCTGCAGGCAGAGGCACAAAACAACAATATAAAGGATTAGGAGCAGGTCCTGCTGTAAATGGCGCTCAAAACTTAAATCCTAATGCTTTTGAAATCCGCCGTGCATATTTAGGATACGACTATATGATAAACAAGCATTTTTCTGCTTATGCCTTGCTTGCTTATGAAGGTGACCAAGATGTTAGCGACAACAGAACAGTATACATGAAGTATATGTATGTTAAGTGGAAAAACATTTTTAAGGGAAGTGACCTTAAAATTGGACAACAAGCTACCAACTCTTTCGCCAGTGCATACAATACTGAGCCCCTCTTAGGCTATCGTGCAGTTGAAAAAACAATCATGGATATGCATGGTGTTGATGGTTCTTCCGATATGGGCTTAACTCTTGAAGGTAGAATTTGGACATCTCACGCTATGGATACAACCCAAGTGCCATTATTTATTGGGTATAGCGCTATGATAGGAGACAACTCAGGTAACAACCCTGTAGCTGGATTTACCGGAAATGCCACCAGCTTAAGTGGAGCAACTATAACATCCACATCCACATCTACAACTACGTCAAGTGTAGTAGGTACTTATACAACAGTAACCACTACTAAAACCAGTGCTGTGCTGAATCCATTTAACGAAACCACTGATAATGCCAAGAAAATCAGGTTTAATGCTTATGTAAATTGCCTTAACACCGCTCTTACAGTTGGAATTTATGGCGACTATATAAACTATGGCAATTCATATTATGGTACAGCAACCGGCTACCAACATGCTGTAATGACTCAAAAAGTTTATGCAGCCTACAATCAAAAATGGTTTGGTATCGGAGTAGAATGGTTTGCTCAAACTATGACAAACGGAGAAGTTGAAGCAACTTACAACAACACTACCGGAAAAGTAACTAATGACACCACTACTGCAGAACAAACAGGTATGTCTATATTTGCTCATGGCACTATAATACCAAGCACATTGAACATTTTTGCAAGATATGATATGTACACAGCTGATAATAAATTTAGCTATACATACGATGCTGCAAGCACCTTGGCAAACCATGCATCTGAAGCATTTTCAGAAGGATTTTCAAATACAAGCGGTGTTACCCCGTACAAGGAAACATTTATTAATGCAGGACTTGACTGGACCCCAACCAAAGACAAGAAAGTTCACATCATGCCTAACGTATGGTATTATGGAATTAAAAATGCTTATGGTTCAGACAACCTTGCAAATGCCAACTACATGCTTTACCGTGTAACCTTCCTTTTCGCTTTTAACTAGTATTAAGTCTTATATTGATGTGAAAGGGTTAAGGACAAATGTTCTTAACCCTTTTATAGCTTAAAAACCGCAAATAACGCACCTAAAAAACAAAAAAATGAAAACTTCAATCTTAAAAAATTTAGCTCTTGCGGTCCCGATAGCTATCGGGATGGCAATCGGGCTTTCTTCTTGTGGTTCAGGAGGAAACACAGCCGACCAAAATGCCAATGCAGATGCTGACAAGCAATTATTGGGAGCAGGCTCAACCTTTGGCAACCCCATTTACACTAAAATGTTCAGTGACTATGGA
>Ga0206824_10110_pt1 | contig 27883 bp, 22 predicted proteins | sample Alteio_BWOrgCont_82_FD_152874 | JGI IMG/M metagenome (GOLD analysis project Ga0206824, IMG submission 152874) | Enriched cells from forest soil in Barre Woods Harvard Forest LTER site, Petersham, Massachusetts, United States -... | ecosystem: Environmental > Terrestrial > Soil > Temperate forest >...
ATTGTCGGCGACGATCTGAACAATAAATTGAACTGACCCGCCGGACGTGAGTTTCCCATGCCGATTCCCACCGCGCCGACATTGCTGCTGGCCGTCGGTGGCATGTTGCTGATCGTCAGCAGGTGGGTTCGCGCATCACGCTCGTTCGAACTTGTTTGGCTGGCAAGTATTGCCGGGACGCTCTGGCTGCTGGCCACGAGTGATGTTCAAATTCCGGGGCACATTTCTGCAGTTGCGTATCATGCAAATTGGGCTGCCGATCCGCTCGGCATCGCAGGACAATCGCTGGCGCTTGTGATCGGAATACTGTTCGGCATCGGCTCGTTTGGGCTCCGTTCGACGAGTGATCGTTCTGGTGAACGTTTCGGCTTCCTGTCCTTCCAAACGGCCGGACTGATGCTCGTTGCGGCGGCGAATGATGCCGTGACGATGGCACTATCGGTTGAAGTCGTCCAATTCGCTGCACTTGCGCTTCGGAAGAACGATCGGGAAAAGAGAATCCGTGAGCAACAGGATTACCCATTGAATAACGCTGTCAATTCCCACGGCGATGCCAGCCTATGGACGTTTGGCATCGCTTCAATGTTCCTCTGGCTGGGAATCGCGTTGCTCAGTCACGTGACGGCGTCGACGAACTACGATGAAATCCGCCTGGTGCTGACCGATCTCTACCAACCGGGAGCGAATCGGGCTCCCATTGGCAGCGGATCGAAACTGGGACTGCTGGGAATCGGATTCATGGTCGCGGGATTGGGAACTCGTATCGGCCTGGTTCCTTGGCAGATTGCGCTGAACCAGTCGAGTCACGGCGTTGGTTACTGGACTCAGGGCTGCGTTCTTCTGAGTAGTCAGTTGGCGGGGATTCTGGCCCTGTGTCGCTTGTGTGGGACGGTTTGGATTGGCTATCGCGATGAACTGATCGTCTTGTTGACGGTATTGGCCGGTTTGACGTTTCTCGTCGCCGGTAGCCTGTCTGCACTGGGATTGATGCCAGGCGAAGGTCGCATTCAACGCTGGTTGATTTCCCTGCCGATGCTCAGCGCCGCCTGGCTGACAATCGGGTTGACGGCGTCAGTGACCGATCTGGCAGCTCCAGAACAAAGCCTTGCTGCCGCGGGAGGACAACCCGGCGCCCTGGCATTGACGCTATTTGCGGCCGGTGCAAATCTCGTTGGACTTTCCGGGTTGTTCCTGCTGTTTTCGTACTTATCGCGAGAGAACCGAGAGGTCGAGTTCGTGGATGAATTGCTCGGTCTTGGTCAATTGGCGCCCGCGTCTGCCACTGCCCTGATGATCATCCTGGTCAGTCTTGTGGGTCAACCGCCGCTGTGGGGCTTTTGGGGTAATTGGCTTTTGATGGTTGCCGGCTTCAATGTTCGAGCCGCCGGCGGTCGAGGAGACGTGACACCGCATCTGGGACTGGTGCTCCTGTTGATTGTGGCGGCATTCGCCACGCTGTTGACGGCGGGCATTGCAATTCGCTTTGCGCGAATCATCATTCTGGAACCCCCGATTTCGCGCATGCAACCGCAAGGCCGGCGCGCGACACTGGTTGCCGGGTGCATTTGCTCGCTGATCTTGATTGTGGTCGGCGTTGCTCCCGCTCGGCTGCTTTCCACACTCTCGTCTGTGCGCGGCCTCGGAACGAATTCCGTACCGGACGTGCCGTCAGGTTTGCGTCGAGGTCAGTCAACGGCGAACAAGTGACACCCCTCAAAACACATGGCTCGAATGCGGCTCATTAGAAGTATTATTTCACGATTTGCCGAGGTGTTTCGCGGTCAGACACGGCCTAGCCCCGCCCAAGATAAGCCTGATCGCGGGGAAGGACGATGGCCTCCAGGAAGTTCACATCGGCTGGAAGCGTCATCATTGCGAGAGCTGCTCGGGCAATCGTTTCCGAGGACATCATTGGTTCATCGTCTGAAGCCTGGCCGGAATCCGCTCGACGTTCCACCATGACATTTCCGGGGTGCAGGCAAGAGCAGGTGATGCCATGAGGGCGACCGTCCAGCGCAATCGCCTGTGTCAGACCCCAGACGCCGAACTTGGCTGCGGCATAAGGGGCGCTCCCTTCGCGCGGTCGCTGAGCGGAAATCGAGCCAATATTTAAGATACGACCCGATCGATGCGGTTTCATCAGCCGGAAGGCAGCACGGCTGCATAGGAAGGAACCGGTCAGGCACGAGCCAATCACATTGCTCCAAGCCTGCAGCGATACTTCATCGAGCGGCCCGCCATCGAAGGCTCCGGCGTTATTAACCAACAGGTCGACTCGGCCAAATCGATCCCGTACGGCTTCAAACAACGCGTCGACGTCCTTTTCACAAGACACATCACATGGTCGAGCAAGAACATCAACACCGGCGGCCTGGAATTCATCTGCGACCTGCTTCAGCTTTTCGCCGTTCCGGGCACACAGTGCCAGCTTTGCCCCTTCTTCTGCAAAAAGCGTTGCAATGGCCTTGCCGATTCCCTGATTGGCACCCGTGATGACGGCCACCTGGTTGACGAGTTGGGGCATAAGATGATCTTTCATTGTTGATTCGAGTTACCACAGTTTTGACATCGGCACTCGTAGCGAGTCGCGTTTCTTTTGAATGGCTTCGTTCGCCTTCTTGAGGACTCGACCTTCCTGCGAATGCATCAGTTCCTTGATGAACAGGCGAGATCCATTGCCCAGCTCTTCTGCGATGTCTCCACCCACGCGCCCAATCCGATGTGTCTCCAGGTCAGCCAATTCCAGGCGAATGCTGCGAATCGTTGGCTCCAGAATCAAGTCCGGCAAGAAACTCTTTGGTCGCATCTCCCGACGAATGGTCAGTTCACAAACGGCGTGCAGATGCACTTCAACATCTGAGACAACGTCGAAGTTCAGCCCCTTCACACCCAGGACCCAGTTTTCAAATTGACCCGACACCTGAATGTTCCGCATGACCACATGAATGGCAAACGTGAACCGCCCGACGGCATTCGACTGAACCTGATCGATCGAAAGGCTCAGATTCTGGGCCGGGTTGGGAAAACGAACGGCATACTTGTACCACAAGCCATGGTTCACTTTCTTTCGCCGTTCCGACAGGCGAATGTCGAATCCACGCTGTTTGAACCGCAATCCATCATAGACCTCCCGCGTTCGCCCCCAGTGCTTTGTATCCTCATACTTGTCTGGAATGGCCGTCAGCAGAATCGCTGTCGAGAGTTGAGACCACGTGGGAATGTCTTTGAGCGGAGGACCATCCAGGATGACCGTGTCGACGGTCGTCGTTGGATTTGGATCGGGCGTCTGTGCGGCCGCGGTCGGCAGTATTGCTTGCAGCAGGCACGCAACAGCCAGCAATTCCGCCAGACGCCAGAAATGTTTCCAACATGCCATGGCGATGATCACGGCGAGACTCCCTTATTCACCGAGACGACCTGGAAACGACACGGGTCGACGGGATCATTCATGGAAGACAATAATCCGTCAAGATGGCTTGCCTTTGGAGCGCGGTGATTGATGGCCGCTTTCCATTCTCTTCCCCGGTTCGACATCAGGACGCATGGGTGGCGTCGATTGAAAACTCCATTCCTCGTAACGGAGGATCAATGATCGCGGCCAACTCCGCACTGAGCGGCACGAAGTGTTGGATTTCACCCCCCTGAAAGCTCGCCACCGGATGACCGTCGAGATACGCCACACGATTCGACGCCGTTCGAGGAATCCGATCGTGCCTGGTCACGATGCCGACCAGATTCAACGGATCGGCGGCGGAAACAACGAGTAGTTCCTGCGAAGGCTCTTCGTCGCGCAGGCGTCGAAGTTGCTGGATCGTGTCCGGAAGCGCGAACTGTTCACCCGCCACCCCAACAATGAATCGCCCACCGCGAATCTCACCGCGTGCTTCCAGGCGTCGCAGAACCTGCAGCAGTTCGAACCAGGGCGGGGTGCCGTCTTCACGAGCCAGCAAGTCGCGGAAGACGATCCCCCAGCGACGCAGTAATTGCCAGCACCAGTCTTCGGCGATCCGTAGCGATTGAGCCCGGTCGTGCTTTCGTGAAGTTGAGTCAGGGGCGGGCATTTCATTCGAAGCGGAAGCTTCATCCAGTGGATGCTGTGGCTCGAATCTCACGCGTAGCGACCACCTGCCAGGCGACGCTCGTGATGTGCGTCGTCGTTCGGCGCGGTGACGCGTTGCCATTCGGCCTCGTGGCGACTTGTCGGCAATCAATGACCTTAATCCGGCAAAGCCGTCGGCGGTCAGCCACCCACGCGTGACAAGTTCCCCCAACACTTCGTCAAGTTGGCTCGGCATCATCTGTGTCGCCGCCAGCAGATCGGTGGCAAACGTGGCTCCGCGTTCTTGAAGAATTTCGCAGACTTGGACGGCCGTGCTGCTTAATCCTTCGGTATCGGGGACGGGAGCATTGTCCGTCAACCAGCTTGAATCTTCCCTGAGGAAGAGCGACAGGGGCGCCACTTTCGTCAGGCTGGACGTGGGACGTGACTTTTCCGGATTGCGCGGCGGCGGAAACAATCGCCCCCAACCGATCTCACCCGACAGGCACAACTCATCCAACCACTTGGCGGTGTACTGTTCAATTCGCGAGGGCAGAATGACCTGTTCCCACGCGGAGGCAGGAAGATCGATTCCCTGCAATTGGGCAATTGCTTCGTAAAGTCCGTTCGGTCCGGCTCGGCGATGACTCTGGACAAGACCGTGATGTCTTGCCAGGAAGCGAATGAAAACATCGACCGTCACGGGTACGATCTGTTTCCTGAGACCATCCAGGGTGAGCCGATGAATCCGCGCCAGCAATCGGCGATGACACCACTCCATCAGAGATGGGTTTGCTTCCGATTCCGTATATGAATTCGTCCCATGTTGTGATTCCGAAGGAGTGAATCTTCCTCGCAGTACGACTCCCTCTCCTTCCAGAGCCTCCAGTGAAACATCCGCCTGATCAATCGAAATCGCAAGCTGTTCGGCGACGCGCGCAGCCGTGATTGGTCCGCAGATTTCGAGCAGTCCGCGAACCATTGCCACGCGGGCATCGGTCGATTCCCAGTCATGGCAGACGTCCGAGGGAACGACAACCGCGGGTTTTGGAATTGCCTTGGGGAAAGCAGCCCGGACGGCAGGAACGCGTTCGGTGGCCGACCAGAATTCAACTGTCGACATCGGTATGCATGGTTCAACGTTGGTCGAACCTTCCATCGCTGTCTGGCCTGAAGGATCCTGAATGGCAGCGCTCGTAACAAACTGAAATCGTGTCGCTCTTCCCGCATCGACCAGTTCCTCGAAGAATTCGATCGATTCCTCACCCTCGCTGGCAGGCAGCATCAAACGGCTCAATAGGACGTCGTGCAATTCGTCGCAATTGCGAATCAGCGGCTGCGCGTCGCGGATGACCTGACGGATCGCTTCCAGGTCGAAACGTCCGAGATCCTCAACGCTTTCAACCGTCAGGGAACGCCTGGTCGCAACGGCACGCGCCCGGCGCTCCGCGATTTCGCCTCCGTCCAGGAAGGCATAGGGATTCGCATTCAGCAGTTCATAACTGAATGGAGAAGGTTCCCGAGTGTCGCGTGCCAGAAACTCGATCTCGCCGTTCTCGACTCTGCTTAACACATCCTTCAAGGCCTGGATGTCATGCGCTTCGAACAGACAATCGTCCATGGATTGCCTGACGAGCGGATGATCGGGCAATTCGATATCGCCAACGACGTTTTCCTGGCAACCGGTCAATTTAGGAAACACGGCGGTCAGCAGGTCCTCACTGCGAAATCGTTGCAACGCGGGAGGAACTTTCTTTCCGTTTCGGGATCTCAAGACCTGCAAGGCCCGGGTCGCGTTCCACCGCCAGCGATTTTGAAAAATCGGCACCGCGAGCACGGCTTGCTCGAACATGTCCTGCACATTGCGCGACGTCAGCATGCCAAACATGCTTTCCAGCGGAAAACTATGTTGCGGTCCCAGGGAAAGAACGATCCCATCGTCATCCGCGTTGGCCTGAAGTTCGAAGTCGAATGAGCGGCAGAAGCGTTTGCGCATCGCCAGTCCCCATGCGCGCGTGATACGCGTGCCGAACGGAGCATGGATTACCAATTGCATGCCGCCGCTTTCGTCAAAGAATCGTTCGAAGACGACGCGGCGCTGTGTAGGCAACAACCCGATGGCGGCCTTCTGGGCACGCGCGTATTCGACAATTTGATTTGCCGCCGTCGGTCCAGCGTGCGTTTCTTCCATCAACCAAGTCTGGGCGGCCGATGGATCTTCGAGCCTGGTTTCCAGTTCCTCTCGCAGTTTTGAAACTTCTTCGGACAGTTCAAATGTTCGGCCGGGTGCTTCTCCGCGCCAGAATGGGATTGTCGGCGGCGCTCCGGCAGCGTCTGTCACGAACAGATCACCGCCTCGCAGGTAGCAAATCCGCCAGGATGTGTTTCCCAGCAGGAAGATATCGCCGGACTGGCTTTCAGTTCCAAAATCCTCATCGACCGAGCCGACGACGGTGTGATCTTCTTCGGTGATGACTCGGATCGCGAAGACCTCTGGAATCGCACCGGCGTTACTGGTGGCGGCGATTCTGGCGCCGGGTCGCGCGCGCAGTCGGCGACCTACTTGATCATGATGCAGGTAGACGCGGCTTCGACCGGCCGATTGCGTGATTCCTTCGCTGAGCAACTGGACGACTCGGTCGAAGTCGGCTCGCGGCAGATTCCGGTACGGAGCGGCCTGGCGGAAGAGTCCGAACAATTCATCGCTGCTCCATTCGCGCGTCGCGACTTCAGCAACGATTTGCTGGGCCAGAACATCGAGCGGAGCCACGGGAATGGGGACGATGTCGAGCCGTCCGTGAAGGATCGCTCGGATCAAGGCCATGCACTCGATCAGTTCGTCACGCGTCAATGCGAACATTCGTCCCCTGGGGACCAGCCCCAGAGCGTGCCCTGACCGACCGACTCGCTGCAGGAACGTTGCGATGTTCCGCGGTGAGCCAATCTGAATCACGAGGTCGATGTATCCGATATCGAGTCCCATTTCGAGCGACGCGGTCGCCACCACGGCTCGAAGTTGACCAGTCTTTAATCGCCGCTCGGTGTCGTGCCTCAAATCGGCGGCGAGCGAACCATGATGACTGCTGATGGCTTCCGGGCCAAGAAGTTCGCTTAACTGATGAGTCAACCGCTCTGCCAGTCGACGCGTGTTGACGAAGATCAGCGTCGCGCGGTGGCTGTTGACCAAGTCCACGATCCGCTGATTAATCTCCGCCCACTGTTCGTGCATGCAGACCGCACCGAGATCACTTTGTGGTACCTCGATTGCCAGATCCAGCTCGCGCTGATGACCGACATCAATGATCGTGGGAAGAGAGCCGGGGCCTTCGCCAACAAGAAACCGGGCAATTTCTTCGATCGGCCGTTGTGTCGCGGAAAGGCCGATCCGTTGCAGCGAACGAGGGCAGAGCGCGCCGAGCCGTTCAAGCGTCAGTGCCAGATGCGAGCCCCGTTTGTCACGAACAAGAGCATGTATCTCATCAACGATGACGGTCTCAACCGATTGCAGCTTTTCCCTCGCCTTCGGGCTGGTCAGCATAAGATACAACGATTCAGGCGTCGTCACCAGAATGTGTGGCGGGCGTTTCAGAATCGCGGCTCGCTGCGCTGCCGATGTGTCTCCAGTTCGCAGGCCCGCGCGAATGGGTATGGTCTGTAATCCCATCTCCGCCGCGACCGACATGATTTCCGTGAGCGGAATTTCCAGGTTGCGATGCATGTCATTGGACAGGGCGCGCAGTGGCGAAACATAGACAACGCGAATTTCATCAGTGAGTTCACCCTGTTCCGCCAACTTCAACAATCGATCGATCGCCGCCAGAAACGCCGTCAGAGTCTTGCCACTGCCCGTGGGAGCCGCAATCAGGACATTCTTTCCAGCAGCCAGGGCCGGCCATCCCAGCGTTTGCGGTTCGGTCGGCCCTGAGAAGCGGGATCGGAACCACTGCTGGATGACAGGATGAAACAGTTCGAGAGCCATGTGACGTCTGCTTGGAACTTGTGAATGAAAGTAGCCCTGACGCTCCGTCGGCAGGTCAGCCGATTGAGAGAGTGGCTTCAATCGTTCCAGAAGGGAAGCCGAATGATCGAAGCTACCGCGTATTTGTGTTCTTTGCCACGTTCGTCCCTCCATGTTTTCTCCAAGAGAGGGGCTTTGTCGGGCAAGTCGATTTTGTTGTGAGATTTTGCAGGCTTCAGAGCACCTAATACGGTGAGATTGATAATTGCCCCACTTCTGCGATTTCGCAAGAACCGTTCGTAACTGATTCTTGCTTAAAGGGTTGGGTGTCGATGGGCGATTGAAACAATACCACTCGTGGGCGCTTCAAACGATACCATTTAGAGTGATAGTGTCAGAAATGGTTCCGTTTGACGTTCGTTCTTTGGTTTTTGACCCGGTGGGCGCTTTTGGTACTTTTTGGCGTGTGTGAGCTGTCCGATTTGCCAGTCTTGGGAACTGGTTGCTGGATCGCGTTTCTGTCTGGCACTACGCTGGTCGAGTCTGGTGAAACGGCGTCAGGGTCAAACCCGAGTTGGACATCGAACTTCACCGCTCCATCAAGAACCTGAAGTCGATCAACGGAAAGCTGGCAGCCGAATTCTGGAAGAAAATCGAAGCACAGCGGAAGGACAAGTAGCCCGGTGTGGTGTTCAACGACACTCCCCTCCATCTCCAGCACGACGATTTGAACTTTCGGCCGCCAACTGAACAGATTTCATCGATTCTTGAGATATGTTTGCGAAACTAAATCAAGGTAAACGCTGCACTTGCCTATTTCATATCTGTTCACGTTGTCCGTGCCACCAATCATAAGCCACGGCACAAGAATGAAAGTTTCCCCATAGCTCAATGGGCGATGAATATGAACTAATAGGTCAACGAGGGGTTTATGCAACACATCATCAACCACGCTTGGATTGACAAGAAACTCCTTGAAAAACCACCGGAATTCACCGTCGATAAATACGACCTCTGCTCGCTGAACTTCAAGGAAATGGACGCCAACACTCGGCTTCCAGAAAAAGACGTCTCCTGTCCCCGTAGTCATCAATGCAGCCGCGTCATTCCCAATGAGCCAGTTCCAAGGAACCAGTATCGAATTGCTGGCAATCTTGTCCAAGATCGTGAACAAGCCGTCATTGTAGATTCCCACTAACGGGGCACCCGCGTTCGGATCCGGGCAGATCACGTCGCATGGCCGCAAATCAGGGCGAGGCGTCGTCAGGTGGTAAGTCGTATGGACCATGAATTACCTCTATTTCGTCGTGAAGTCGAACTTAATCTTAGCCTGCGGCGGCAGATCTTTCACTGCCTCGTAGATCTCTGGCTGCAACCATCGATTTTGGATTCCAATCGAGCTATTTTCGGACTTTCCTCCGAAGTCCTCAACGACATCTGGACGGCCGCCAACGACCGGATCGGGATTGTGTAACGCCGCCTTGCCTTTCGCCGCTTCCGGGGCAGCCTTCCGCGCTTGCTTGTTTGCTGCAGCCGCGGAAGACGGACGACCTTCAGCGCGGAACTTCTCGATCGCAGCTTTTATCTCGCCAGCAGTAAGTTTGTTGATTGCGTCCTCTTGCGCCTTCAATTGTCGAGTGAATTCTTCGACGTCGCCATGCGATTTATGCTTGACGGTCACAGACTTCGGAGCATTTCCTTGATTGTTCTTCAACGCGCTCGGTGGCAGTCCCTTCTTCGGTGCTGCGCACGCGGGAGTTTGCACTTGCTTTTCCCGCATCAGCAGCGGGCCTCCATCACCTCCTCGGCGGACGTTCAACGCCCCTGCAACTGTCCCAACCGCTCCAAGAGTCGTTTCAGCGTAGCCACCAGGGCCGAACCATTCATTCAACCCTCGACTCCATTTGACGTGCTCAATTTCGGCCGGGGTTGCGCCGGCCGCTTCCATGTATTTGTACCACTCCTTCAACTTCTCCTTTTGTTGAAGGGCGGCCCCGATCGTACCGTCCGGCCATAGTTTTGGATGTTCATAAGGGACCTTGATCGCCTCTGATTCGATCTGCTTCACCAGCCACTCTTTGTAACCTTTGCACTGAGAGATGGTACTCGCGAGTTCAAACAGCACCTCGAAATCACTGGTGCCGGCTCGAACCTTCAGTGTCGTACCGTGCCAGTGCAGCGGATTGTCCCAATTCATCAATGATGGCGCTTCTTCGGCAAGCTTGATGTCGGCGGCATACTGGGCCTGAAGGGGATGCAGCTCCCTAAATCGTTCCAGAACTCTTCGCAATTGCTCCGTGTTTGCGGAGTCTGGATCCCCGCCGATTTTGATCCATTCCCCTTTGTTATTGCGTGGTTGGCGACTGACGTCATGGCCGGCGCCGCCGCTGTAACGCATTACCGACTTGTAACGCGGCCAGTTGCGGATCAACTCGAGGCAGGCCTCGGCAAGCCGCTCCCGCTCACTGGCGGGAAGAGGTACTGGGGTGTTTTGGGAGAAAGATGAAGAGGCGGCATTTGGGCGTGCATCAATCGGCCTCTTCGGATTGCCGGGCACCAGAGGCCACCACCGAGCCGCGATCAGGGCGTCCTGAAAGTCCAGTCCTGTGCATTCCGAAATGCGTGCTGCCTGATCGTATCGATGCAGTTCGCGAGCGGCCTCAAGCCGTATCCGTTCCAGAATTGTTGCGACGCATTCATCCTTGAAAAAAAGGCAGACGTGCAATTCTTTTGCGTCCCGACTGCGCGAGCCATCCGTGTGCGTGAACGCCGCCGATTCGACAGCGCACGAAAAAAGGCCGGAACCCAAAACTTGGGTTCCGGCCTGGTTGTTCCAATACCGGTTCAAAATGTCATTGACGAAGGACCGCCGCTGCCAATATCAATGGACGCAGCGCCTAACTGCGGATGATAATACATATGCATACCGTTTGTCAAAGTCAGTTCTGCGATTCTGGATTCGAACTGTCGCTTGTGTTTCGACGCAAGGCCCCCCGACTTACGCGAAGTCGGGCTACGACTTCCGAGGCAACTTCTTGTTATACTCCACACGGACAGAAGTGCGACTTTTGATCGCGGCGAGGTGGCGGAAATGACTGTGCCGGAATCAGAGAAACTTACGCGTTGTCGTTTTTCTTCCTGTAGTTCCTTTTGCCGCGTTAATTGAAAACCTGGGTGGCCGCGGGTTGGAGCGCTTCGCGAAACCTCGGTGCGCTACCCGCCGAGATGCAGGTGAACTCCTCTTTCTTGATGGTCCTGTCCAAAATCTTCCTGTCTAGTCTCTTCGCCGGATGCTGTGGGCATGTTACAGGCACGAGTTACAGATGAAGTTCTAGACAGGAAGATTGAGTACAGCAAAATGAAGAGTGGGGAAAGCCAACGAGCACGGGAAGAAGCGAAAGCGGCGATGAATCGCCGCACTCCACATGACGGCGGCTCAGTTTCAATCAAACCATCTACGGTTTTCGTCCATTGTCGATCTCAAGGCCGGGCAATTGCCAATTGGAGGAGGGCTGAGGGGCAAGGGACGGATGTGATGCTGGAGACCAATAACAACGGAAGATTTTACCACGTCAGCAAGGCGAAGAGGGACAAAGATCTGTCTCGACGTCCAGCGGAGGCTGAGGTATTGAGAACGAAGATCGAAAGCGACCGGCCTCGATTGACTCGCGACGATATGCTCGCGATTCGAAGTGCCAGGAAAGTCGCCGATGCTTCGAATCGCAACTGACGCCGATGTTCCTGATTGAACAGTGCCTACATCAGGTAGTATTCTTCCTTCCCCTATGAGAATTGCCGACATCTGATTTGGTGAAAGCAGGTACTTGCTTCACTTGTCAGCACGCTTCAATTGTTCCACCAGATCAGGCAGATCCTCCGCGATCAAGTCAGGTGGTGGATTCGCGCTTTCGAATTCGGATCGCGTACTGATCCCTGTCAGAACACCAGCCGTCCAAAGTCCCAGCGGGATCGCTCCCGAAATGTCCGTGTCGTAACGATCACCCACCATCAAGGTTTGTTCTGGGGTGAGATTCAGGCGAGCCAGAGCCTGCTCGTACATTCCGCGATTCGGCTTGCCGACAACCAGCGGTTGCTGGCCGCTGGCCGTGGCCAATAATGCCAGGATACTACCTGCGCCGGGCAAGGGACCTCGTTCGCTGGGGTAGGTGACGTCCGAATTCGTGCCGATAAACTTTGCACCGTTGCGAATCGCCAGTGTCACGTTGGCCAGGTCTTCGTAGGTCAGTTTGAAGTTGATCCCCGCGACCGCATACGTCGCCGCGTGGGGATCTGTCGTCAGTTCGAAGCCGTTTAGCTGCAGGGCCTGTTTCAATCCGTCCTGTCCCATGACGATGACTGGTCCGCACGGCCAGCCGTGATGAGTTACCTGTTCGGCCAGCCAGCACGCCGTCGCTTCGGCGCTCCCCAGTACCCGATCCGGCTGAACGTGGATGTCCATCTCCGCCAACCGCTCGACAAACTGCTGAGGTGTCTTGCTGGCATTGTTCGTGACGAACAAAAACTGTCGTCCCGTTGCCTGCAGATAGTCCAGAGCCTGCTGGACGCCTGGCAAGGGACGTGTGCCCACGTAAATGACGCCGTCCATATCAAACAGGACTCCGCGCACCGCCCGCAGCCCCTCAAGATCGCGTTTCACGAATACTCTCCTCACTGAATGCAGGTTGAGATCATTTGCATCACATGATGCGATCAACCTGTCATGGCAACGTTCTACCATAGGTTCATCCCGGCTGCTCGTGTCGACTGGGATTTCAAATCCTGGACGGACGATTTGGAAAACCACTCGACAGTGGGAAACCGAATTGCTTGGGAAATTCAGGCCGAATTCGAGGCTCGGTTGCCGCACTCACGGGGCGGGCTTACACTGCCAGCCTTGATTCGAACCGCACCGCAATTCACCCACCCCGATGTCTCACCCGGAGATTGGCATGTCCGCACCTGCTCCCGCCGAAGCCAAAGGCCTGACCGCCACTCAATGGCTGATCTGCGTTATCGCCTCGATCGGGTTCGCGTTTGATATTTACGAGCTGCTGATGCTGCCGCTGATTTTGCGTCCGGCTCTTCTGGAATTGACGGGCGCTCCTCCGGGATCGCCGGACTTTCAGATGTGGGTGGGAAGACTGTTTTACATTCCTGCATTTGCCGGCGGACTGTTTGGATTGCTCGGGGGATATCTGACAGACCGTCTCGGTCGGCGGCGCGTGCTGACCTGGAGCATCCTGCTGTACGCGTTCTCGGCCTTCGCCGCGGGGTATTCGACGAATATCTGGATGTTGCTGTTCCTGCGCTGCACGACCTTCATCGGCGTCTGCATTGAGTTCGTGGCTGCGGTGGCCTGGTTGGCGGAACTGTTTCCAGATCCGCATCGTCGTGAAAAGGTCCTGGGATACACGCAGGCGTTTTCCTCCATCGGCGGTCTCATGGTGGCCATTGCGAATGAGTTGGCTAGTACTTACGGAGCGAAATGGTTCTCAATCGCGATTCCCGGGGCACTGGCGAGCCTGGGAACGATCGCCCCGGTTTATCAACACGAAGCCTGGCGCTATACGTTGATGTCGGGATTGATCCCCGCCATTCCGCTGATCCTGATTCGTCCCTTCCTGCCGGAATCACCCGCCTGGGAACAGAAACGAATCGCGGGAACTCTGCGTCGCCCCAGCATTGCGGAGCTTTTCTCTCCCGAATTGAGAAAGACGACGATCGTCACGGCACTCATGTTTGCCTGCAGCTATGGAGCGGCGTTTGGCGCCATTCAACAGTTGCCTCAGATCGTTCCCGGCCTGGCCGACGTGAAGGCAACCGTGGCTGCGGAAGTTGGTAAACTCGAACTCCCCAAGAATGAAGAGGTCGCGAAAAAGAAGAAGATGGGGAAGACTCGCGAGATCGAGCAGAAAGTCGCCTCGCAGTACACAAAAATGCAGGAAATTGGCGGGCTGCTGGGCCGGTTCCTGTTGGCGGTGCTCGCCGTTCGCATTGCCAGCCGCCGAAATCTGCTGCGTGTCTTTCAGGTTCCTGGACTGCTGCTGATGCCCGCAATCTTCGCATTTTTCCTGACGGTCGAAAACAAGCAGTTTTTCACGATCAATCTCGAATGGATGTTGCTCGGCAAGTTGCCGGTAACGACAATGTCATTGGGAGCTTTGGTCGCCGGCCTGTTCACCGTGGCCCAGTTCAGCTTCTGGGGAAATTATCTTCCCCAGGCCTACCCCGTCCATTTGCGCGGTACGGGTGAGAGCTTTGCTGCGAACATTGGCGGTCGCATGTTGGGGACGTCGTTCGCGTGGGTCACGGCCACGATTGCCGGTCTCCAGATGACTCCTGGAGGTTCGCCTCCGATGAAGTTCGCATACACGGCAGCGGGCGTCGCGCTGTTCGTTTACGTCTGCGGTGTGGCGCTCAGCTTTGCTCTGCCCGAACCAAAGCCGGAGGTACAGGATCACTGAGACCGCACGCAGGAATTATTCAACCGTGGGATGGTTTTCCAAACCGTTCTAGACTTCTGGGACGTGCGTGAAGCGCGAACGGAAAGCGAAAATGCGAAGTTGAGGATCCAACGGCTTGAGCCGACTTGACCATCCTCGGGAATCGGGGCCAGGGGATACCAAAATGATTGCTCCACTTGAAGAGTCACGCGAACTATCAGAGGTGTTGGTTCGAATCCAGTCATGGAGTGCCAAGGCACGACTGGAACTGATGCGGCACCTGGCGCAGTCCATCGACGAGGTGGCAGCGCCGGTTGATGATGCACCAACGATCGAAGAGTTGGAGGGGATTTTCGACAACGGTTCCGCGCCTCCTACCGATGCCGAATGCGATCAATGGCTCGAAGAGGAGCGGCTTCGAAAGTACGGCTGATGCGACTGCTTTGTGATACAAACATCATTTTGGACTACCTGCTCGCACGGCAGCCTTGGTTTGCTCCTAATGGATTCAAATTCAGCGATGTTTCGATATTGACTCCGTCCGACGTACTCCGGAAATTGTCGTCGGCAGGCGATTCACACATCATGACGGGGACGGCGCTCGCTCCGGACGTAGAACCAGAAACAGGAATTTCAAAGATGTCCACGGACGAGACTCCGTCTGCTCCCACCAACTTTATTCACGAGATCATCGACGCCGACAACATCAGCGGAAAGTTCGCCGGCAGAGTTCATACCCGGTTTCCCCCTGAACCGAATGGTTACCTACATATCGGCCATGCCAAATCGATCTGCCTGAACTTTGGCACGGCCCGGAAGTACGGCGGAAAGTGCAACTTGCGCTTCGATGACACGAACCCGACCAAGGAAGACGTCGAATACGTCGATTCGATTCAGGAAGACGTCCATTGGCTTGGCTTCGACTGGGATGGCCTGTACTTTGCCTCGGACTACTTCGAACAGATTTATCAGTATGCCGAGCAACTGATTCAAAAGGGGCTGGCCTATGTCGACAGTTCCACGCTGGAAGAAATCCGAGCCCAACGCGGAACACTGACCGAGCCGGGACAGAACAGCTTTTATCGCGACCGGTCACCGGAAGACAACCTTGAGCTATTCCAACGAATGCGTTCTGGTGAATTCGCTGACGGTGCGCATGTGTTGCGGGCCAAGATCGACATGGCGCACCCGAATATGAATATGCGGGACCCATTGCTGTACCGCATTCGTCACGCCGAACATCATCGAACGGGCAATGCCTGGTGCATCTATCCGCTGTATGACTTTACCCATGGGTACAGTGATTCCATCGAAGGGGTCACGCATTCGATTTGTACCTTGGAGTTCGAAAATCATCGGCCGCTGTATGATTGGCTGATCGAAGTCCTGGATCTGTATCACCCGCAACAGATCGAGTTCGCACGGTTGAACCTGACTCATACGATGATGAGCAAGCGCAAGCTGCTCGAACTGGTGGAGACGGGAACTGTCAACGGTTGGGATGACCCGCGCATGCCGACGATCGCCGGGATTCGCCGCCGTGGCTACACGCCGTCGGCGATGAGATCATTCTGTGACGAAATTGGTGTGACGAAGTTCAACAGTCTGACCGAATTGGTCGTGCTGGAGAACGCAGTTCGAGCAGACCTGAACAAGACCGCTCCGCGAGTGATGGCGGTCCTGAAGCCGCTCAAGATTGTCCTGACGAACTATCCGGAAGGGCAGGTTGAGGAACTGGAAGCGGTCAACAACCCCGAGGATCCATCGGCCGGTACGCGTCATGTGCCGTTTTCGAAGACGCTGTATATCGAACACGACGACTTCATGGAGAACCCACCGAAGCAGTTTTTCCGGCTGGCTCCCGGCCGCGAAGTCCGCCTTCGCTGGGCGTACCTGATCACCTGTCAGGAAGCGGTCAAGGATCCGGCCACTGGTGAGATCATTGAACTGCGCTGCACGTATGATCCAGCGACGCGTGGTGGGAACGCTCCGGACGGCCGCAAGGTGAAATCAACGATCCACTGGGTTTCCGCGGAACACGCGGTGTCCGCCGAGGTCCGTCTTTACGATCACCTGTTCGAGATTCCCAATGTTGCCGACATCCCCGACGGAGCCGACTGGAAGAGCTATCTTAATCCCAAGTCTCTTGTTGTCGTCCCGGAGGCCAAACTGGAACGTTCACTGGCCACTGCGCAGTCGGGATACGGTTGCCAGTTCGAACGGCTGGGTTATTTCTGCGTCGACAAGGATTCGCAGCCGAATAAACTGATCTTCAACCGGACCGTCACGTTGAAGGACGAATGGGCGAAGATTCAGAAGAAGCAGGGTGGGTGAGGTTCGTGATCTTGGAATGATCAAATGGTCGAGCGAATTCGTTGTGCGACGCCTGAATGCGAATTGACCATGCTCCCAGAAACCGCAGCCAAAACGGGCGGAATCTGCATGAGGTGTGTCCGCGAACGTGAGGACGCTGAGAGATCGGCTTTCATTAAGGCGAATCGCCGCGACGTCAACTTTTTTGAAGGAATCACTGACCCGATTGAAATCCTCCACATCATGCATCGCCGTCAATCATACGATCCGCTTGTGCGGGAAATCTCGTATCCGAAATCGGCCGCGCAGGTCTGTGGTGAATTGTCCGACCACGATGCTAAACGCTTGGTCAATCGGCTCGTTCAGATGATCGGCACTGAGGAACAAGAAACAGCGTGCGACATTGCAATGGATTTGCGGCTTGCGACCGACCACTGTCTCGATGCCTTTCTAGAGTCGCTGATTGATGCGGGAGAGATCTACCCTGGGATCTTGTTTGTCAATGGTTCCGCTGCGATTCGGGACGCCCTTCTTAATCGAATTGAAGCCAAACCGAACCATACATTATGTGCGCTGGCCTGGATCGGGGACGACGTGGTTGTTGGCCGATTTGATCAATGGCGACGAACACCTCCGGACTGGGCGGCGCAACTCTTTGTTGCGCCTCATGAGTACGCTCACGAAGCTGGATGGGAGTTGACGGCAGACGGAAATCGCCGAGATCTGATCCTTCAGACCTGCTTCCCTCTTGTTGCAGCAAAGGACACTGCGGTTATCAATGCCGCTGTTGATGTTCTTGTCCCCGCCTCGGAGCGATGTCGGTGGTGTAAGCGGGAGTTGATTTACCTATTTGACGTGGATGTTCAGCAACTTGGATGGGGCGAAGTTACCCGGCCACATTGGCGCGTGCTGACGTGTGAAGTTTGTTCGTGTTTCGGTAATGGAATTTTTTCCGCCGCTGGTAATGATGGATTGCCTGTGTGGAGTAAATCAAACGTCCGTCCGGCGTATCTGCCGACCGACAAGGATGAATGGACGCGCCTCCCGTCTCGAAGCCTTGTGTTATCAGGTCGACCAAGAAGATCCTTGCTGAAGGCTTACTCGATTTATCAGCGTGGTTACTCCCAAATCGGTGGTTATCCGTCTTGGGAGCAAGACGCCGAATACCCGACCTGTCCACACTGTTGCCGAACAATGATGTTTCTTGGGCAAATCGACACTGCCGACATCGATGCCAACTTCGAAGGGACTCACTACGGATTCATCTGTGATGCGTGTGGAACGACAGCGACCAATTATCAAACGACATGACAGATGCTGCCCCACGCCGGTACAATGCGTCTTGTTCGATTGGTTAGTTCCACGTTACTTGCTCAATATTCTCGCAGGAAATCGCCGATGAGTGATCTCAATTCGTTGAAGAACCGCGTGGTCTGGGTCGACATTCCAGTGGCTGACCTTGATCGCGCGCAGAAGTTCTATGCGGCCGTCCTGGCGATTGGCGTTCAAAAGGAGCAGTTTGGCGAATGTTCGTTCTGCGTGCTGGAACATCAGGACGGGAACGGCGGATGCCTTGTCTTGAATGCTGGAGAGGTCTCTGACAAGGGCGTTCTGATCTATTTGAATGTGGACGGCCGCCTGCACGACGCGGCGGCGAAAGTCGTGTCCAACGGCGGATCAATTATCACGCCGATTCACCCCATCGGACCTCATGGCTTTCGGGCCGTTGTGACGGACAGCGAGGGAAATCGAGTGGCATTGCACTCCACATCGGATAAATGATCGTGGAAGATGGCCACTCTTGGCCGTCTGTCTTTGGCTTTATCGAAGCCTTGTCCTGGTGAAGCAAAACCGACGCGCGTCATTCAGCCGAACCAACCGCGATCGCTGGCAAACTTTTGCAGGACAAGCGCAAAGTAAACGGCAGGCGGCGAAGTGGCGATCAACAATAAAAATAGAATCCCCTGCCTGAACCGGAGCCACACGACAATGCATGTAAGGACTCCGATCAGAGCAGCGTGCGATCCGAACAGGATGCACAGCAGCTTGATCGCGTAGGAGGGAATAGTTTCTGTCAGTACGAGCGCTGACCATGCGATCAGACACATTTGCAGGGCGAACGGCGCAACCCAACCGGGTTTTGGCTTAGCCGCAGGTTTTACCGGATCTCCCATCGTTCAATTGACCCGCAACGGATAATTGTGCCGCGAGCCGATGGCCCGCCGATCATCGACCAAATCAGAAAACGTCCCGTTCCCACGTTCCATGTGGGAATGTCGCCCCGACGCTCCGCGACGTCTTTCAGCCATCATGAGGACCACGCAGAGCGTCAAGACGTATGCTCCCACGCGGAGCGTGGGAGCGAGTCATGTCTGCGTTCCCAAACACTACTTCGAATAGGTATCGAAGACTCTGACTTTGTCCCAGGTCGGCTTGTTTTCTTCGATGAATTTCAGATGAGTTGCCGCGGTCTGGTAGACGTCGTGGTCATTCTTGGTCTTGAAAATCACATGCAGTCCAACATGGAAATCGCGGACATTCACGGGACGATCCAGTTCCTGGACCAGCGGTCCGGCGGCGAAGAAAATCACGCCGGGATGATCCTTCAGATATTTGTGGCAGGCATCTGTCAGCTTTTGTGTGTTTTCGGGCGTCCCGTCCTTCAGCGTGAAGTAGACATTGTGAATCAGCATCTGAGATTTGGCTTCATCGGCCATCGATTTGGTTCCCTGCGAAAGATTGATTGTCAGTCCCAAAGCCACCGCTGTCATCAAGCCGGCAGCCACCGTCATACGTGAGAAGATCATGTCCCAGTCTCCCTGCAGTTGCCAGCATGAGCTGCCAACTTCCGTGATTGAATTGCTGGTCGAAACGACATCCGATTTCTATTTCTCGATCCGGTGACCCCGACGAATTCACCCCGTTTGCCTTGCGCTGGTTGTTGCAGGAATGAAGCGATGGAGACCGGAAACTCGAGCCGGAAGTGCGTACTATAAACGACATGAGTGCGCGAACGAAGGCCTGCCGCATCGCTTTGTTGTTTGAGTACGCCACGCTGCTGGGGGGCGAGCGATCGATGCTCGCTTGCATCCAGTGGTTACGACGGCACGAGCGGTCCTGCGAATTCGTGGTGATTTCTCCGAAAGAGGGTCGTCTGGCAGGGGCATTAACTTCACTTGGGATCGAAGTCATTCCCCGGCTCTTGGTGGGAACCGAGGCAACTCGAGAACAAATTGAAGATGAGCTGGTCCGTGCCGTCCAGTTTTCCAAGTCTGATTTGCTGCACGCGAACAGCCTGGCCATGGGAAGACTGACGGGACGAATCGCCAGACGTCTGGCGATTCCAACAACAGCCCATTTGCGAGATATTCTCAAACTCAGCCGCGCTGCCATTTCAGATTTGAACCAGAATCAACGTCTGGTCGCCGTCTCACACGCGACGCGGACGCATCACGTGGCGCAGGGGCTCGATCTGGACAAGGTCGTTGTCGTCCACAATGGCATCGACCTGACACAGTTCCACCCACGTCAATCCACGGGCTGGCTGCATCAGGAGTTGCAGCTACCACGTTCCGCGCGGTTGATTGCAACCATCGGTCAGATCGGGCTGAGAAAGGGACAAGATGTCCTCGCTGCGGCCGCAGGCGACATTGTAAGAGAAGTTCCAGACGTCTATTTCCTTCTGATTGGCGAACGTTCCTCAACAAAGGCAGAAAGTGTTGAGTTTGAACAATCGATCCTTCGATCGTTTGAATCACAACAGCTTGCACAGCGACTGCATCGACTGGGCTATCGTGACGACGTTTTGAATGTGATGCCAGAGATCGATCTGATCGTCCATCCAGCCAACCAGGAACCGTATGGACGCGTATTGCTCGAGGCCGCTGCCTGCGGAGTGCCGGTGGTTGCCACGGATGTGGGCGGAACGGCCGAAATTATCGTTGACGGCGCCACCGGTCGCCTCGTCCCGCCTCGCGATCCCGTTTCTCTTGCAGACGCAGTGACGAAGCTACTTGCGAACAAGGTTCAACTTCAATCCATGCGCCTGGCGGCGCGGGAACGTGCCATGCGAGAATTCGATATCAGTCGATCGGCTGAACAGTTGCTCCACCAATGGCGCATGGTTCAGTGTCGTCCTTAAGTCAGGCGCGTCAAGGAACCGCGTGGTTACGACAGTTCCACCCGTGTCTCGCCCTGCGGGTGATTGTGGAATTCGTCCCAGCGTTCCCAGGCGTAGTCCCATTCCATCCACATGCGCATCACGGACCACAGCAGACGCATTTTCGACAGGTGCTGGTGCGGCATGCGGGTTTGTTGCGACATCGCTTCGCGTGCGGCGGAATCCAGCCCCCAGCGCAACCCCAGCGTCCGGCACAGACCATCCGCCGACAGATCGGGATCGGCGCCATCCTTCGTGTATCCGGCTCCATTAGCCGTGACGAACATTTCAAACAACTGGCTGCGATAAGGGTCTACCTCCAGCGGCTTGGAGGTTTGTTCAGCCTCCAGGATCAGTGCTTCAATTCGGCTCAAAATTCTATCGGCCAAGGTCTGCGTCTCGTTGGTGGAAGAGGACATTCGGAAGCCCCGCGGTTGAGGATCAAGAATTGTTCGAGCATACCAGCGATGGCGTGAAAACGACAGCACCCCGGTCTCGCAAGCGAGGTCGGGGTGCTGCTGCTCTGTCGCAAAGCTCGCGTGGATGTTCATCAGGGAATGACAAGAAAATGAATACCAGTTACCGTGGCCGCTTCGACGATGGCCGCCTTGGCACTGAGTGGGACCTGGTAATGCAATCTGGGTGTCGCATCGCCGGGTCGATACCAACCCAATGCCGTTTGCATCTCCCAAGGGGGCATAATCGCCATCTGGTATGGCATCAGGATGAACTGGGCTCCGAATCGCGCGTTGGAAACGAGCGGCTGGATCAGCGGATGGTAGGTATGCCCATACCGCTCCATCGGAGAATCCTGGAAATAGAGCGGGTAATAGTAGGCAATCGGCGGGACCCACTGCATCGCCACATCAGGAAAATGACGTGGCACGAATGGATCACCACCAAATCGAACATTGTACTCGCGGGCCTTTTCGGAGGCATACGACCGAATATCCCGATCACGATCAAAATCATTCAGGGGAGCAATATCGCTCATCGGCCGTACCTGCGTCGCCTTCCGCGGCGGCCCCGTCGGAACTGGCGGCGAATTTCCGGTACGTGGGATTCCGCGACCTGGAACAGTGTCACTCGCCGTCGGATCGTTCTGTTCGGCGCGCCGGATCACTTCGTCGGGTGAGGGAAGGTCGGAGGGGCTCTGAGGTGTTTCGTCGTCCGGAAGGCTCAGAATCTCTTCGGCACTCAATCCTTCCGGTTTCAGATTGATCGTTGGCATGTTAACGGCCGTCCTTGGCACGCCCGAACCCACCCTTGCAGTTCCAGCGCCCGGATCGGTCGATGCAGGAATCGTCCGGAATGCTTGAGATTCATCTCCCCCGCTTGGATTGCCGGCATCGGCTCCATTCGGTGCATTGCGCCACGTCGGTTGCTCGACTCGAGTACCGGGCTGAGACGAGTATTGCGACTTCAATTTTTGCCAACGCTCAGCGGCCGTCCGCGCCGGGACAGGATCCAGCATGGTCGTTTTCACCGCAGGCGCCGGTGGTGGACTGTCATCCGCCTGCGTAATCGGTGCAAACGCGAACAGGAACGAGGCACCCCACGCGGCCAGTTCAAGCCGTTTCCGACGGGGAATACTCACCTGAATAATTGGGCGATTCTTCGACGATTGTGATGTCATGCGGATGGCTCTCCCTCACCGTGGCCGGCGAAACCTGGATAAACCGTGCTTCCGTGCGCAGTTCGGCGATCGTACGAACGCCGCAATATCCCATGCCGGCCCGCAGGCCTCCGATTAGCTGGTACAACAAGACCGGCAGCGAGCCCTTGTAAGCCACGCGGCCTTCGACACCTTCGGGGACCAGCTTGGAGGAAGCCAGTCCCTTGTTGTCGTCGCCGGGCGACTGCCGATATCGTTCGCTGCTCCCCTTGACCATCGCGCCCAGCGAACCCATGCCGCGATAGCGTTTATATCTCCGTCCCTGAAAGAGCACCACTTCGCCCGGACTTTCGTCCAGCCCCGCCAGCAATCCACCCAGCATGACGCAATGGGCTCCGGCGGCCAGTGCCTTTGTAATGTCGCCGCTGTAACGAATTCCGCCATCCGCAATGATGGGGATGTTGGTGTCGATCGTCGCCTTCACTGCATTGGCAATGGCCGTCAGTTGAGGCACACCGATTCCGGCGATGATCCGCGTTGTGCAGATAGACCCCGGTCCGATGCCAACCTTCACTGCATCCGCCCCCGCGCGGACCAGATCTCGTGCTCCTTCCGTAGTTGCCACATTTCCCGCGACGACGTCAATCGACCATCGCCGCTTCAATTCCTTCACCGTGTCGATGACGTTCCTGGAATGGCCATGCGCGCTGTCCACGCACAAGACGTCGACACCCCGATCAATCAATCGCTCGGCCCGCTCGAAATCACCCACTCCGATCGCAGCGCCAACTCGCAGTCGTCCCCGCGCATCTTTGGCTGCTCTTGGATATCGGAGATTCTTGTCGATATCCTTGATCGTGATTAATCCCTTTAACTGGTAGTTTTCGTCTACCAGGAGAAGCTTCTCCACCTTATTTTCCATCAGCAAGCGTTGCGCCTGGTCCAAAGTGGTGTCTTCCTTGGCCGTCACCAGCTTGTCTTTCGTCATCACTTCGGAAACGGGCGTATCAAGCGTCGGCAGAAACCGCAGGTCGCGACGTGTCAGAATGCCCAGCAGCCGGCCGTTTCGCGTGACGGGAACGCCACCGATATTCTTTTGCTCCATGATCTCATGGGCTTCGGCCGCAGTCGCTTCCGGGGGAAGCGTCACCGGATCCACAATCACGCCGTGTTCGGCCCGCTTGACTCGCTCCACTTGCATGGCCTGCGCTTCGGCAGTCATGTTCTTGTGGATGACGCCGATTCCCCCCTCCTGAGCCATGGCGACTGCCATGTCGCTTTCAGTAACGGTGTCCATCGGACTGGACAGAATCGGCACATTCAACCGGATGTTCCGCGTCAATTGAGTTGAAACATCGGTATCGGCCGGCACCAGTTCGCTGTAGCCCGGTTCCAGCAGCACGTCATCGAACGTGACTCCCTTGTAAGCGATGCGATCTTCCATGGCGGCTCCCCTGTCAATTTCTGGCGATGCAATGCATCAACCATCCTCGTTGTGAAATTGCTTGTTGATTTCCAGTGTCTCGGGGTGCAGTTGTCCCTGCAATCGATTGGACAACTCGACCAGTTGTTCGACGTCCAATTCTTCCGCCCGCGCGTCGGGCGACAACTGGAGTTCGTTCAGCACCGTTTCAATCGCCGACCTGGCCAACTTTCCCTTGTAGATTTGAACGACCACACCCCGCAGCAGCTTTCGGCGCTGTGTAAACAAATCTCGCAAAAAGACCTGGAATGCGGCCCGGTCATGGATTCGGTTTCGAGCCACCGGATCGAGATCGATTCTGACGATCGCCGAATCAACGTCAGGCCGTGGCCAGAAGACCGACTTCCCCAGCTTGTGAACAATCTTGATGCGACACTGCGATTGTACGAAGACCGACAACGCGCTGTAGTCCGAAGTATGAGCTTTTGCACACAATCGCTGAGCCAGCTCGAGTTGGATGGTGACGACCATCCGTTCGAGCGGCAAGTCGGACGCCAGCAGATTGGCGATCACGGGGGTCCCGATATGGTATGGCAGATTCGCCACCAGCTTCAGCCGACGACCCGGTTCACAGGCCAGATACTGACCAACCGCTTCCAGAACCATCGGATTCAATTGATGCTTGCTCTTCAGCGCATCGCAGTTCAGCAGAGTGACATCTGGCAAACGGGAAACGGCTTCGTTCGCTAGCCGATACATGTTGGGATCGAACTCAACCGATACGACGGCTCCCGCTTCGGCAGCCAGAAACGTCGTCAAACCGCCGGTTCCAGCACCCACTTCCAGAACAACATCTTCGGGGGTCAGTTCCGCCTCGGCGACGATACTTTCCAGCAGGTTCAGATCGATCAGAAAATTCTGTCCCAGATCCCCGCGCGGATACAAACCTTCCTGCTGAAACAGGGCCATCAGATGTGACCGGGTCTGTCGGATCGGCGAATTCATCCACGCCACTATACCACAACCACATGACGGCTGCTACGACTCACTTCCACTGTTGGACTGGCGGACTGGCGAGGACGTGGACTGTCTTGACCTTGAGCGATGTCCATCGCTCAACCGTCTGTCATCAGCGCCTGCTCTTCTGTAAAGCTCACATGCGCCTGTTGAGCAGCCACATCAATGGCATGCTTTGCCAATTCAGGCGAGCCCGCTTCATCCAGAAGTTGTTCCGCGTGGATTTGCACCACGGGTGTGGTGTGCTCGTGCTGGTGCCACTCATGGCAATCAGCAACCGGATCGTGGCACGATTCCGCAGCCGGCCCTGCGTCGGCAGCCGAAGCGACCTGCCGCTCCTCGATCGGGATTGTATTCAGGTTCATGATCCCTCCAATTCCATTGCCAAAGTTATCACATGACCAGACCACGTTGTGTCATCCGGCTCGCTCTTGCTGCCGATGAGTTCGCACGCTGATTTCCGGCAGTCGATCGACCAACGGACGCTGTCGTCGAATTAGAGAATTACAACCGCAAATGGAATGCCGGTAATGTTCGCAATTGGGCCGGAAGTGATAAGGCATGAACTCTGTGTCAACGCCGCCTGGCTTTTCCACGGCCATTCTGCGTCCGGCATCGAGGACTTCAGGAGGTCCGCGATTCTGGATTTGGATTTCTGTTTGAACGGAAAGCGGTGAACCCCAGATAGATAACCAGTGCGGCGTTGATGACAAAGACGACCAGTCTGAACGAAGTCAGACCACGGGTGAGCATATAAACTTCCCAAGGCATATAAATCGCACCCGCAACGACACCCAGCCATTCGGCCCAGATTCGTTCGCGCCATAGGCCAAATGCCAGGATGCCTCGCACCAACGCGTCGGCCAAAGCCAAATGAGCATCCGTCAGATTTCGAGCCGCTTCGATGAAGATCCGCGGATATTTATGCCCCGGATTGAGATGCAAGAGTTCAATCAACCGCAGTGCGAATGCTGCCATGTCACGATGAAGTAGCGAAAGCAAGCCAAAACCGGCCGCCACGACAAGAACCGACTTCGCTCCCTCAACGACCGCGACCACGCGGACTCCACTGAATTTGGAATTCTCTTCCATCATCGCCCCGTGATCCATCTGTTTGGGACTCTTCCAATAATCTCTGAATCCATCATGGGTTCAATTCTCAGGATGCCGAGAAAGCCATCGCAAATCCCGCGCCGCCTACATCTGCCTCCTTCCCCGCTGGCATAAGTCCCTGAAAATGTGCTCAATGCGACTTGGCGCTTGGGGGTAAATTTTATCGTGGTGACAAGCTGCCGACGGCAGCTTATTGTGAAGCGCTGGACTTGCCCACCGGAATACGGTCGGCCTCACAGAGCGAGCGATCTAGATTGGGGCTGTGCCCTTGAATGTGATCGCCGACGGCAACCTGAAGTCCGGTCGACGGAGTGAATGATTCGGCGGGAAGGTTCCCTGAATAATCTACGACTGCGACTTAAGGAGGTGCAATGGGCCATTCATTGGATTTGTCGGGTCACTCTGTGCGGTCTTCGAGGTTTCGAACCGCTCACTGTTCATACCTTGCTGTCCTCTTCGTCTTTGCGGACATCGTTTTCAGCCTGGGCAACCCTCCTGGAGTGACAGCGGCGGACGATCAGCCGACGACCAAGCCGGCTGCCCCCGTGATCCAGGCTCGCCCGACGAAGGAAACGAACCTTTCAGCTCAAGAGAGCGATGCGATTCCGCAACGCAGCGCTGCCGACACGGCACAGCTTCAAAGGTATGGGTACATTCCACACGAGCATTCTGTAACGATTTCCGGGCGAATTCTGAACGACAACAATGAACCTGTGGCCGGAGCGCGCGTGGTGGTTGTCCCTGTGATCCCGATGGGTATCGGCTACAACAACCTCAAACCGATCGCCGAAGGGAGGTCCGATGGACAGGGAAGGTATCGGCTCGAAATCGTCAAATTATCGGTGATGGAGTTCGCACCCCAGGCAGTTCCAAGACCGAGCGAAGCGCTGTTCCAGGTCTTCGCGGTTGCCGAAGGATATGGATACGCCTGGCGGCGCAGGCAAGCCTATCGTCCGGAAAAGCCCGCTGCCGGCGCAATCGCTCCTCCCGCAGATGACGATGACGCCGAGGATAAGGAGACGGAAACTGCGAAGAAGTCACGAGTCTTTTATTCCGACGATCCGATTGAACTCGATCTGAAGCTCTCGGCCGAGGTGCGTGTTCATGGCACGATCTGCGACGATTTAGGGAATCCTCTGAAGGGCGCGGTTGTGCAGTTGGGGTATGTCAGTCACTCCCGCGGTCTTCACGGGAACGGACTTCTCAGTTCGAATGGCTCGTATCTTCCGGGGGGATCGCACGGTACTAACGGGCGATTCGAAGGATTCTTCGCCCTGCCCGAGGACTTGCGCACGACTCGCACAGACGCCGACGGACGCTATGAAATTCGCGGCATTCCCCGCGATGCCAAACTCGGCGTCACCATCGACTATCTTCCGGAGTACGATCCCTGGAACGGAGAGATCCAAACTGGGGAAAGAGATCGCCCGAGCGATCACCCGGAAGACACGTTCGTGGGCTATCAGGGAGAACTGAATCGGGAATTCATTGCCCCGGTGATCGCTCGCGTCAAAGTTCTTGGTCCAGATCGCAATCCGTTGGCCAACGTGATCGTCCGAGTGGAGTCGGCTCGAAAAGTTCGCCGCGCGGGTACATTGGATCGCACCGATGCGAATGGTGTGGCAACCCTCAAACTGCGGCCTGGAACGTCGGAGATCATCGCCGAACCGGCGATTGGAGTACCTTATCTCCCCACGAGAAAGTCGTTCAATTTCAAAATCGATCCGCGTGAATATGAGATCGAACTGGAACTGGCTGCCGCCGCCGAAGTGAACTTCGAGGCTGTCGACAAGGAAACGGGAG